>Ga0268276_1001321_pt1 | contig 24930 bp, 21 predicted proteins | sample saktaG_4_FD_190145 | JGI IMG/M metagenome (GOLD analysis project Ga0268276, IMG submission 190145) | Saline water microbial communities from Sakinaw Lake, British Columbia, Canada - sak_2010_1_5_45m | ecosystem: Environmental > Aquatic > Non-marine Saline and Alkaline > Saline ... | reverse complement strand
TCACGGTAATAATAAACAGTACTATGAACCTTGTATCCTTTTTTTTGAAGCCAAAATCGGTGGCACACAAACAATACGAAGCGCTGCGGATGTATTATGTTGAAGACATACCAGCCCACGAAGTAGCCGATCATTTTGGCTATACTTACCGGGCTTTTACCTCCCTGGTATCTTCATTCAGGGAGAAGATCGGAGATGGTACCTCTGGCAGTATATTTTTTGTTGAGAATACTCCCGGGAGAAAAACATCTGCCGAAACTATTGGGGCCAAATCAGTAATCATTGATATGCGCAAGAAGTATTATTCTGTACCTGATATTAAAGTCGCCCTTGATGGTCTGGGGCATTCAGTTTCAGAAAAGAATATTTATAACATCATTGCCTCTGAAGGTTTTTCGCGTTTACCAAGGCGCACCAAACTTGTGAAACAGCAATTGGACAAGGTTCAAATTCAGGCTGAAAAATCTGCTCCCCTGGGTTTTGAAAACGAGACCTTCAAAAGTTCCAATGCAGGAATACTTATGTTTTTGGCTCTTATCAAACATTATGAGATAGATACCGTGATTGCCCAATCAAACTATCCCGGAACCTCGGTTATAAGCAAGGCTTCGTCCATATTGTGTTTCCTTGCCCTGAAATTGGCCAACCGCCGCCGGTATTCTTCCGACGATACCTGGTGCATGGATAGGGGTATGGGATTGTTTGCCAGTCTCAATGTGTTGCCAAAAACGGCTTGGTACACTTCGTATTCTGATCGCGTAACCACAGAGATGAACCAAGCCTTCTTAAAGCAGCTTCATAAGCTATGGCTGAAGTATGGGCTACTGGAGGATACGGCTAACCTTGATTTTACAACAATCCCCTACTGGGGCGATGACAGCCATTTGGAGAACAACTGGTCGGGCAAACGTGGCAAGGCCTTGGGTAGTATGCTGGCTGTGCTTGCCCATGATCCTGACAGCGGGCTGATCGATTATGGAAGCGCCAACGTATTACAAAAAGATGAAAGCGCTGTTGTGCTTGAGTTCCTTGACTTCTACCGGGAAGGAAATACGAAAAAGGAAAACAAACTCAGGTATCTAGTTTTCGATAGCAAGTTCACCAATTACGAAAACTTAAAGAAGCTCGATAAGGATAAAATCAAATTTATCACCATCCGCCGAAGAGGTAAACTGATCCTTGACCGGATTGCCAAACTCCCTGCCAAAGGATGGAAAGACGTTAAGGTCGAATGTGCCGGGAATAAGCACAGGACCTTGCACGTATATGATGAAATGGTAATGCTCAATGGCTACGATAAAGAGATCCGACAAATTACAATAACGGGTAATGGGAAAATAAAACCCGCGATAATTATTACCAATGATATTGATTTATCGATCGAACAAATAATCAGAAAATATGCACGCCGGTGGTTAGTCGAAAAAGAAATCTCAGAACACATTGATTTTTTTCACCTCAACCTGGTCTCTTCATCCATGGTCATTAAAGTTGATTTTGATCTCACCATGAGTATCCTCGCTCATAACCTCTACCGGTTGTTTGCGATGGAACTGGGCCGGTACTCGCATCTTTCAGTACAAACCCTATATGATAAATTTGTTCTTAACGGCGCTGATGTTACGATTGGGAAAAAATCAATTACGGTGCAATTAAAAAAGAAAAGAGAGCTCCCGCTCATACTTGAAGTAATGCAAAAATTTAATCAACAGAAATACAAATTGCTCGGAAATAAAAATATTATTTTTGAGGGAGCGACTTATTCGTAATATACGCCCGGTAATTTACCGTGAAAATCTATGTTAAACTAACGCTGAATGAAGATAGTTATTGAAACCCCGGAAGCATTACACGAGATAGGTGGAAGAGATAATAATGAAGATAGCATATATCCTTCCAAAGGTTCTGCATCCAACAACGATTCTTTATTTCTGGTTTGCGACGGCGTTGGAGGAGCGGAAAAAGGGGAAATTGCTAGCCAAACTGTCTGCAGTAGCATTCCGACATATTTTCAGGAAAATCCAACTGAGTCTGTAAATGATCTTTACATCGATAATGCTGTTCAATTTGCACAAAACCAGATAGATCACTATATCGAACAAAATCCAGGATCAAAAGGAATGGGGACAACAATGACCCTATTAAGTTTAAACGATGACGGTGCAACGGCTTCATGGTGTGGAGATAGTCGAATTTATCACATCAGGGTTGGGAAGATTAAATTTGTTTCGACAGATCATTCACTTGTTAATGAATTGATTAAAGCAGGCGTGATATCAGAAGAAGAGGCAAAAGACCATCCGCAAAAGAATGTAATCACTCGAGCTTTGCAAGGGATCTCGATGAAGAAAGTTAAAGCTGAAACAATTATATTAACAGATATCAAACCTGGTGATTATTTTTTCCTTTGCTCTGACGGTATTCTGGAAAAGATAACAGATACACTTCTTCTTAATATTCTGAATGAGAACATGCCAGACAGAGATAAGATTGAAAAAATAAAAGGAATTTGTGACGGGCAAACCAGAGATAACTTTTCTGCATATTTAATTCATATTAAAAATGTAGAAGGCACAAACATTATTCATCCAGTTGGGGCAAGTGAAAAAATTACCTCTGAGGATAAAACACATTTTAAAGTACCTGGAAAGACATTACATAGACCTCAACCCATTGGTGGTAAAAGAACTACATATCCTAAAAAACCTATCAACCAACCCAGAATAAAGAGAAAAAATATTTATAAAACCATCTCAATTATATTTGGATTGCTTTTTTTTGTAAGCACAATAGCTCTTATATATGTTATAATTGACACAAGATTTTATTGGGAAGAGAAATCTGCAGAACCTAACGGAACTCAAACTCAGGAATTTAATGAACCTAATAAGCCAATAGATGAACATCCGAACAGCCCTGGTGAACCAGACAAGGGTGGAAATATTAAAGATGAGCCAAATGGCGATGCTGATAAATCAGAAGCTGATACTGTAAAAAAGGATGGAAAAGGTGAAAGTTCAGGAAGTGGACAAAGTGCACATCTATATATGAAAACGACATTCAAATTTTCATCAAACTAATGGAAAAAGTGATCACAGTCGGGCGTGATAATTCGAATGAAATTGTTATTATGAGTGACTTTGTGAGCCTGAAACATGCTGAATTAATTATCAATATAAATGGTAATATCGATGAAATAACCATTAATGACCTGAATTCGAAGAATGGTACGTATAAAAACGGAATGCGCATTCAAACTACAACAATAAATTCAGGAGATAGAATCAGATTTGCTGATCAGGAAGTTGAATATCAGTGGTTATTAAATGAAGTTAGATTGTTTAAGGATATAGGGGAAGTATCAAAACAAAGATATTCCGATAATTTTCTTAAAATAAAAAAAACTTATGAGGAATTTGTTGAAGATATCAATAAGTTAAAAGAAGCAGATAACAAACGACGCATTTTGATTCAGTTTACATTATCAATGATAGTGGCCCTTATTGGGTTAATTTTATGGATTCAATTTAATGTAGGAATGATAGTCATGCTTTTATCCCCAATGGTTGGTTTGCTAATGGGGATTGTTATTAAGCCAAATCCTAAGATCCAGCAAGACATTAAAGATAGAACAAAAATCTTTTTAGAAAATTATAAGTGCCAGAAATGTGGTAGGAAATTTGGCACAACATCAATTCAATTGCTTGAAGCACAAGGCAAATGCCCTGCCTGCGGAGAAATTTGGGTAAATGAAAATATTTAAATCTATGAATATGAGCGACAAAACTGAAATTTACCATGAGGATGATGACACCATCATGTATCATGATGAAAATGAGACCACAGAGAATCGTGAGACAGTACAAGAGGCCTCAAAGAGATCAAAAAGTGGTTATATATTAACCGGTGTTGGTGTACTTGCAGGAGTTGGAGCAGGTATGCTCGGATACCACTTGGCATGGGGAATGTCAGAGAATAGCGAAGAACCAGAACCAACTCCTGTAGCAGATCAAACAGCTGATGAAAATGCTGCTTATCAGCCTGGCGAATTTGTCCTGTCATATGAAGCCAAGCTCGCTCAGAGTTCAACTGGAGATCTTTCTTATGAACAGGCATTCCATGTTTCGAGAGAAGAACTTGGCGCTGGTGGTTTTTTTATTTGGAATAATGAGCTTTGTTCTACGTATTATAGGGATGAATGGGATGCATTAAGTCCTGCTGACCATGACAACCACTGGGGACAGATAGATATTAACATCCAGGTGGGAGTGGAAAACAATGAACTGGTTTTTGAACCAGGATCGATAAATATGGCCGAAAATGTTGCTGATGAAATGACCTTCGGGCAAGCATTTGCAGCTGCACGTCAGGAGGTTGGAGAAGGTGGTGTTTTTGCTTGGAGGGGAGAGCTATTCAACACTTATTATAAGGAGGAATGGGCTGATATGACCCCAGAAATAAAGGATGAGTTTATGGCAGTAGTGATGGATGAATTCCCGTCCCAGTTTCCAATTGATATCGATGAATCAGCCATTCCTTTAGCCCATGTCGTGGATATTGATCCCATTAATGATCAGGATCTCTATGATGCAGAGGGAGATGAATATGCCGACGCTATCATACCTCATCATGATGATAGCGGAAGTTCTGATGAAGATATTCTTCATCATACACCTCTTCTTGATGTTTCAAATGACCTTCCTGATCTGCCATCATCATTTGAAGATGCGATAGAGCCAATCTATCTGGACAATGTGCCAGATGGAGTAGAAAATGTTCTGCTGCCAGACGTAGGAGATTATGTTCACGTCGCAAATGAGGCTGCCAATGTCATTGATATTATTGCTCCAGATCTTATATCTGATAATATTCTTGGGATTATGAACGGAGCTGATGACATAGCAAAAATTATTGATGATGATGGCAGTATCAATATTTCGGAAGCAGGTAATTTTTTATTTGACGCAATCTTTTAATACTATATTTAATTTCAATGATATGATTTTAAAATGTGAAAATCCGGAATGTCAGAAACTTCTTTCAATTAAGAATTCTGAACTTGCAAAAAACAAATCCAGGGTAAGATGTCCAGCATGTGGGAAAATTACACAAGTTCGGCATACCCATGTTAAGTGCGGAAATCCTTCCTGTGGAAAATCAATGAAATATTATGAATATCTCTTGGATCCAAAAAATCCTGTCATTGTTTGTCCTTCATGCCAGCAAGTTAACAAGGTGAAAGTGAAAAACACTTCATTTTTAATTCATAAATCATAGCCGATGATTATTGTCAAATGTCCAAATCCACAATGCGGGTTGAAGATGAAAATCAACCCGGCTCAGTTGAATCCGAATGATCCTAGATTGCAATGTCCAAAATGCGGAACAATTTCATGGTACCGGCCTGAAGAGCATAAAGCGCAAGACAAAGTCCTACCAAATAAGGCTATTAAACATAATGAGAAAAAAGATCTGGGCTGGCTTGTTGTGCATGACGAAGAGGCACAAACACAAACATATGCCTTAACAACCGGAGAGAATCTTGTTGGGCGGAAAGCAACAGATTATGGTTCAAAGAAAATTCCGAAGATCCCAATTATTACCAACGACCGGTATATGAGCAGGAATCACTGCATTATTGAGGTCAAAGACAAGGGTTCTGCTAAGGTATTGTTTTACCTTAAAGATTGGGATAGTGTGAATGGAACTTTTGTCAATTGTCAGGATATTGGGACGTTACAGAGGTTATCAAAGAAAGATGTTGTTATTTTAGAAGACGGTGATACCATTCAGATGGGAAAAACAAAGATCGTACTCAAAACTCAATTAACCGTTAAAACAGCTGAAGATGCTACATTAATTGTTTCACAAACGCCTTACGGGAAAACAAAAATATTTAATAATTAAGAAATGTTTTCAATTATTTGATATACTGATACATCCACTACATTTTTAAACATGGATCACAATAAATTAGAATATGGAAAGGATTTCCGCCGAATAAGCATTGAAGCAAATGATTTACATATTGAAGCCAATGTAATTTTGCCATTAGATTGTGCCCCTGATAATATCAGAAGGTATATCGAAATCAGGCGTAACAGCATTGAGTTGAATCCAATTAATGAGTTAACTAATTTCATCTCATGTAATCAGGATGATATACCTTTATATATTCTTGAAAAAATAGAGGATGTTGTTGTATACGCAAATACAGAATTGCTAAAAAAGAATCTGATAAATTTTAATTCAAAAAACCTTCCTGGTGACTTTTACTTATTTGAAGAACCAATAAGTAACATTCTTCCTAATACTTTATTAACGCAGATTTTAGGAAGAGGAAGTAAGTTGGATTTATTATATAAAGAAAAACCATATTACAATGATCGCTCGGAAGATCTGTCTATAAATACGGGAGCAGTTGCAGCCTATGGAGAACAAAAGTTTCAAGAAGCAAGATTGAAAGTCGAGATGAAGAAGTATTTAACAATTTCTTTACTTGATAATACAATTACAGTTGTAGCTTTACCAGACAGACACAATTACAGACAATTAGAATCTTTTGAAAAGCTTAGAGTTGAAGATATTTCGATCTTAGCTCCGAAAATATTAATCAGAGAAAATGGGAAGAGTATTTTAGAAGAAAAATTTGATGCCAATTACATAATCGCATTGACCAAGATCGCAAAAAATAACGACCTGAAGTTATCATTTAAAGTTTCAAGGCAAAATATTGCTTTGTCATTAACCTCCTTAATGACAAAACTATCAAGTTTACATAATGATGGCTTTATTCACTGTGATGTAAAGCCTCAAAATATCCTGTGTCTTAAAGAAGGTTTACTTCCTTTTGACTCAATTAATGTGAAAAAAGGAGACATATCCCCGGGTATGACAATTAATTATTGTGCTCCAGAGCAGATTCTGGTACTTCCAGTTTCACCATCTACCGATATTTATAATTGTGGATTGATCATACTTTCAATTGTTGATGGTATCCTTTATGGAAAAACAGCAAATTATATAATTCCAAAAAACTCATCCAATGTTAACAGCATTAATTTATTAGTTGAACCTGAAATATATATTGATTATGATAATGCAAATATTCAAAACACAGAAGGGATTCCTTCATGGCAATCATTCTTAAGAAAATGTTTAGCTTTTGAACAAAGGAATAGGTTTCAAAACATGGATAGTTTATTAAATGAATTTAGACAGTTACTTGAAATGTTTCCATTAAGAAATGAGATTGAGTTCTATCCTAATTTTGGGCAGCTTTCCCTTGTCCAGACTTCTAATTCAGTGGAAGCAGCATGGTTTTTAAAAACACAGTCATAACAATACGGAATTGGCTAGATGCAAGGGTATTATCCCACTTCAACGGATATCCAATATAAAAAAGGGATTAATCGTAGTCGACAACTTTTAAAACTCTTACTTTATGATGAATAAGACCAAATCATTATTATGTCAGCTAATTGTTGCATCCTTATTCTTTCAGTTATCTGCATTTGCACAACAAAATACTATTTCTGCAAATAAAAACCCAAATGCTAAATATGCGGGTTTAGTTGGCCGGGTTTGGGATCCGATCAACAATCCAGCCACCGGGACCTACATTATTATTACAAACAAAGCGATCAGTAAATTAATTGCCGATGGCATCAGCTACGGGACAAAAGCAGAGTTTCGGATATCATTTCTACCACCAGATGAAGACCTGCATATTTTTGCATTCAGTGATAACATTCCCTTTGCCATTTACCATAGTGTTATCAAACTGGCAAATAAAGAGGTATATAAATTGAATATCACCCTTCCAATGCCACCACTGGTGGGTTCACCGGGTTATATTACCATGAATAAGAATGGAGATGGATTTGGTGTAACACCTGCATCATTAACCGGTTTTGTGTTGAGAATGATGACTTTACTCGAAGCTGCCAAAGAGGCTAAAACCGCTGAATTGACTCTGGACCGACTGAAATGGCTCCTGGATGACAGGTATGACTGGAAAGAAAAATCTATAAATACACCTGATCAGACATCTTATCCCATTCCTGCTGAGGTTGAGGAAGAATTAAAAGAATTCTATGTCGCGTATCGTGAAAAAACAAAAACACAACCTTCGCAAGTTCCACAGAAACAACAAATTAAAGAACCACCTTTAAGAGAAGTCCAGTATCAATATTTGATAGAAATCGTTGGTGGTGGAGGTATAAACACTGAAACCATACTCAAATTCAGCATGGATAATATTCCTGTAAGGATTGAAGGGCGTGGCTCCTCCGATGCAACAGATGGAGAGCGGATTGCAATTTCAAAGGATGGCCGTAATTATCTTGATTTCCAGGGTGATTATTGGGCCGACCTTACAACTTATGCAAGCAGGCAGTTTTATGTTAAACTTAATAGCAAATGGGGATTGGATAATGATTCCTATATGGAACTTATCATCACTTTCACAAAAGAGACAGGTATATCTTATCTGGAAATGGATAATAATAGTGACGACCTTGAATATGTTAAAATAAATCAAGTGAATTAAATCAAGCGACTTAAAAAGAGCATATGACATATGAAGAATTCCAAAACCGCTTTCGATTTGATCCGAAAACAGATAAGCTCGGAGAGGGTGGCTACGGAGATGTTTTCAAAGCATATGATAACGTCCGCGATAGAGATGTCGCAATTAAAGTATCAAAAGTTAATTCCGACTACCCCGAATACCGTTTAAAAAGAGAAGTTGATCTTGCAAGTGAACTTCCTGAACATCCAAATATCGCCTTTTATGAAAAATGTCACACCTTTGATGTAGGGTTTTCAGAATACGATTTTGGCATCCTTCAATATTATGAGACAGGAAACCTAGTCGATTTAATAAAAAGCAGACAATTAACCAATAAGCAAAAATCTGATCTGGTTGATCAGATACTCGAAGGAATCGTGTTCCTTCACGAACACAATATTGTACACCGTGATCTGAAGCCACAAAACATCCTGATTGCCAAACGGGGAGAACAATATATTCCGAAAATTACAGACTTTGGCATCAGCAAAGAGGTTAATCCGGACACCTATTCCTTTTTCTCCAATACCCTTACCGGGGGAACGATGGCTTACGCTTCCCCGGAGCAACTGAAGGGAGCAAAGCAACTCAGAAAAAATACTGATCTCTGGTCGTTTGGGATTGTATTATATCAACTGTTAACAGGAGAGCTGCCATTCAATACCGGAGAACATAGCAGCCATTCGGAAGATGGGAGAATTGAACTTGCCAGGCAGATTAAATCCGGAAACTTACCGCAAAAAATAGAGGAGATCTCTGATCCATATCGTCAAATGATTCGCTACTGCCTGGTTGTGGATGCATCCAAACGAGTGAAATCAGCCTATGAATTGCAAGAAATAGTTCAAGGAAAAACAGAAGTTAATCCTCCTATTCCTCCTGTTCAACCAAAATCAAAAACAGAACCAATAATCCTTGTCGTACCAAAAGAGAAACCCCATGATGAGCCGGTTGTCAAAGAAGAGGAACAGGATGAAACCCCAGGTAAAAAGTCATCTGAAAAACCAAAACAAAATTATCGTTGGGTGTATATCTTGGCTATATTGATAGTGATACTGTGTTTTTTGATCAGCCGGGTTGTTAATAACAAGGGCACCGATATCAAAGAAGAGATTGGTGAAGGCATTAGCAATGTAAAGGCCGACGTGAAGGCAGAGCCAATAGTTCGTAAATATGGTATTTTTATTGACTCTCGTGATGGACAAAGATATAATTGGGTAAAAATTGGCAATCAAGTATGGATGGCAGAGAATTTAAAGTATAATACCCAAGAGAGCTGGTGTTTTGATAATAACTCAACTAATTGTAATAAATACGGCAGGCTGTACACATATGGAGCTGCAAAGAGAGCGTGTCCCCCTGGCTGGCATATACCCAGTTACAAAGAATGGAAAATTTTATTCAATTATTTAGGAGGTCAATGGGTGGCAAGCAAGAAAATGAAATCCACAACTGGATGGCATGAAAATGGAAATGGAACAAATGAGAGTGGTTTTCTAGCCCTTCCGGGCGGTTACCGGAAAACTAATGGTAATTTCTTCAGCACAGAGGAAGCCGCTGAATTTTGGTCTTCTACTGATGACAATAGTAATAATCCCACGGGCTGGTTTTTATATTACAGCAATGATATAGTGCGCGGCATGGAATCCAGTAAGGATGAAAAGGAGAAAGGAAGGTCGGTTCGTTGCTTGAAGGACAATTGACTATTAGAAAAACTGGGGTATGCACATGTCTCATGTGATTAAATAATTAATTATCAGATGTATATATTATATCATCATATCTTACAGGAGCGTGTGCGACTGCTTGTTCAATTAGCCGATAGAAGAGCAATCCTCGGCTTTTTGATGTCCGTCGATTATATCGGAAAGTATATTCATCAAGGTAGTATTTCAGGTTCTCAACCCCGATATAATTTTGATGTGTACCAATCAACCATCTCTTTAGCAAAGAAGCAACTCTATGAACATGAGGAAGCAGTTCTTCATCCTCAGATTTTACCTTCATGATTTCAATTTTATGATCATACCCTTTTAAATTTATGCCCTTATACCCACGCCAATCATCCGTAATAAGTTTTGAACCAGTTTCAATATTGCCTCGGATAAAGACAAATAAGCTCTTTTTAGTTGTATCAGGGATGACTTCCATTCTCACTCGACCAGTTGCCCTCCCTTTTACTTCGACTGCAATAGCAACTATCGCTTTACCTTCTGCTCCACGTCCTCGTTTGCCTTTTTTCTTTCCACCCACATATGTTTCATCAACTTCCACGGTGCCTGAAAGTTTCCCACGACCAGGAACAACCATTAATCTGCGAAACTTATGAAGCCACATCCAAGCTGTTCGATAACTCCCAAGACCCAATACACGCTGCAACCCAACAGCGCTTACTCCATTCTTTTGAGCGACAACCCACCATAGAGCTCTAAAGATTGTGGTCATAGGCAATTTTGCATTGTGAAAAATAGTACCAGCAGTAAATGATAATTCGTATTTGCATTTTTTACAAATAATTAATCCACGGGAATTGTACCAATAATCAGAATGCTCACATTTCGGACAAATATACCCCTCAGGAAATCTAACCTGGTAGAGATATTCAAGACATTGTTCCTCTTTTGTGAACATTTTCTCAAATTCCAATTGATTTTCCGGGATTTTCATATCCCGCGAATTTACTAAGAAAAATCACATGAGACTCGTGCATACCCCAGTTAGAAAATTAAAAAAACTCTGCCTACGGGGGCGGATTAAATTTTTTAGAGGATATTTCGCATCAACATATAGCAATAGGAAACCAGATTAACAATGTTATGCTCTTAAACAACAAATACGAATACGATCCAAAAACTGACTTAATTGGCTCAGGTGGGTTTGGGAAGGTATTTAAAGCCAAGGACATCTTATTAGAAAGAGTTGTTGCTTTGAAGATGGTAACAATAACTGACCTTTCCAGTAAGTATAATTTGATAGAAGAGATAAAAAAAACGATTTCACTCAGGCATTCAAATCTTGTGGACTATTATGATGCATTTGTAATAAAAGGAACAAGTCATACGGGTGAAGAAATTGAAACCCAAGTTGGTGTAATGGAGTACTTCCCTGCCGGAGATTTGAAAAAGATAGTATGGAGCCAGCTTTCTCATCACCAGAGAACGTCAATTATAGAAGGGATTTTGCAAGGACTATCTTACCTGCATGAAAATTCTATTATTCACCGGGATATCAAACCGTCCAACATCCTAATCTACAAATCCGGGGATGAAATCATCCCGAAGATATCAGATTTCGGAATCAGCAAGATTAAATCAAAAGACGACAGCAGTATTTTAGTAACTGATATTGTGGGTGCCATACCCTATATGGCTCCTGAGCAATTAAGCAAAAATGAAAAAAGTGATTACAATGTTGATCTGTGGGCATTTGGAATTTTATTATATCATCTTTTTATTGGTGAACTTCCATTTGGTGATGAGAAATCCACATCAATATCAGAGATATTAAAAAATATCAATGAAATTCCTGTTCCTGAAAAATTCCGAGAAATTGAACAACCATATCAGGAGATCATTCAGCAATGTTTGATCAAGGACAGAAAGAAACGTATTCAATCAGCCAATGACTTACTAGAAATATTTACTGGAAAAACAGAAATTGAACCTCCAGTACAACTTGCTCAACCAGTAATTGAATCAGAAATCCTTGTATTACCAAAAGAGCTCTCCCAAGATGAGACGATTATAAAGAAGGAAGAACAGGATGAAAGCCTGAGGAACAAGCCATCTGAAAAACCAAAACAAAATTATCGCTGGGTATGGACGATTGGGACACTTGTCTTATTTGGGATCATTATTTCAGTCATAATAAAAATTAGTGGGCCATCAGCAAAGGAAGTTGAAGAAAGAAGAATTGCAGACTCTATTCGTCGATCAGATTCTATTGCAATGGTTAAGGCTGAACAACAGCGAGTTGCAGATTCTAGAAGAATGGCTCGAGCAGAACAACATCACGATACAAATACTGGAAAAATTGTTCAAGAACAACTTGGCATAAAAGCAATTAGATCTTTTTTTAATGGACAATATGCTATTACACAGCAACTTTGTAAAAAAGGAGTTCGTTTATCTGATGATAGAGAACTTATTGATTTTTTTGTTACTATGAATAAAGTTTTAAATGAACAAACAAATGGTTTAAAAAAAATAAAAGATTTTAATTTAGAACTAATGGATTTTGATATCTATGAAAACTATAATACTAAAAAATTTGAAGGAGTATCTAAGGGTACTCTAAATGTTAATGAATGTGCGTATCTTCATTTTAAACTTTGGATAAAAAGTTTTTGGATTGAAAATAAATATAAATTTGGATTTATTGAAAAACGATACTTCCTTACTCCAAAAGGTGCTTTCAGTTATGATAAAAAATTGTTAGATGTGGTAAGATATGCTGATGAAGATGCCCTTTATTCAATACCTGTGTTTAATAAAATCTGTAATTTAGAAAGGGGAACATATTTGATCATTATTGTCATTGAAGATAAATTTAGCAATGAGTTTATTTTTAAGAATACTTCCTTTATTGTTTACTAATTGTCTAAAAATGATTATACTAAATTACGATCGAGTTTATCAAAAGATTAAAAGATAATGCTCCTCAACAACAAATATGAATACGATCCTAAAACCAATCTATTAGGCACAGGCTCATTTGGTAGCGTTTATTATGCCAGGGATATCGTTCTTGATCGGCATGTTGCCTTGAAAGTTTCCAGACAAGCAGAATTCAATCATGCAAGATATAGTATTATATCTGAGGTTTCGAGATTGATCGATTTACCCAGACATCCAAACCTCGTGTGTTATTACGATGGTTTTGTTGCACCTGGCATGGATGACCTGGGACAGCAAATTGAACGACAGGTGGCTGTGCTGGAATTGGTTGAAGGAGAAAATTTGCAAACGGAACTTGAAACGACAAAATTAGCATATTCAGAAATTAAACCAATTGCTTCAGGTATTCTTAATGGTTTGAAGCATCTTCATCAGCACAAGATTTTACACCGCGATATCAAGCCTTCAAATATAATTATCAAGAGGTCAAATGATCAAATTGTTCCTAAAATAACTGATTTTGGAGTCAGTAAAGTAATCCAGGAAATGTCTGGAGTCAATCCATCTGCAGTTATCGGAACGGTTGCTTATATGGCCCCTGAACTGTTTTTTGGAGGGACACAAGAGGATTCAACTCATATTGAAACTTCGAGAAAAATAGATTTTCGAGCTGATTTATGGTCATTTGGGGTAGTTTTATACCAAATGATATCCAATGAACTTCCTTATGGAAGTATTCATTCACATACTACGGCTGAGATGATACATAATATATTGGAAACTAAGATATCTCAACTGCTGAATGAGATTCCGGAACAATACCATACAATAATAAGTAAGTGTCTTCAAAGAAATCCTAACGACAGGTATTTTAATGCTGATGAAATATTGGAGGACTTAAATAGAATTGAAGAAGAGGACTCTACAATACCAAATATCACTTTAAAAGCACCGGAAGAAACAGACTCATCAACTCATAAGATAAATATAGATTATGAAGAAGAGACAATTTTAAATGACAATATACTTCCTGTTGAAGGATTAAGTGAGAAGCAACGAAAGAAATTTGCATCAACAAGCTCTAATTGGGAGATAAAGATAATCATATTCGCCTTTATCGTATTTGTCGTAATTGCCATTCTTGCATGGAGTAATAGTTGACTCAATACAACTTGAATAAAATGAGAAATTATGCCAATTCTTAATAATAAATATGAATTAGAGTTCAATAGTGATTACAGACTTGGTGAAGGATCCTTTGGTGTGGTTTATAAAGCCAGAGATACTGTATTGAAACTTGATGTTGCGTTGAAGATCAGCAAGGCTGAAAGAGCGGATAAGACTCAGTATAGCTTGATCTCCGAGGTATCCCGGATGATTGAGCTATCTAATATTAACCTTGTAAGGTATTATGATGGATTTGTTTTCGGTGGCACAAATGATCTTGGGGAAGAAACTGAGCGTCAGGTGGCCGTAATGGAACTGATTGAAGGGCCCAGTCTGAAAGAGGCCATTTTGAATAGTATCCAATATGAAGAAGAGATCCTGGATATCAGCATTGGTGTTTTAGAGGGGTTAAAGTATCTTCATACCAATGGGGTAAAAAAAATCATACATCGGGATCTAAAACCATCAAATATTTTACTTGTAAAAAAGAATGACAGATGGATTCCAAAAATCACCGATTTTGGGATCAGTAAAGAGGTGCAAAAGGAATCCAGTGTGAATCTTTCAGGAGTTGTTGGCACATTAGCTTACATGGCTCCTGAGCAATTTGGGGCTAAAAACAAATCGGGAAAACTGGATAAGGATAAAAGTAAAATCTATTATCCACTTGATCTTTGGGCATTTGGTGTCGTTCTATATGAAATCCTTACCCGTGAACTCCCTTTTGGCAGCGATCAAACCCATACCGAAGGGGAGATCATATACAACATCATAAATTCACCTGTACCTTCAAGAATAAACGATATTCCAGACCCCTACCAATCCATTGTCAAAACCTGCTTACAAAGAGACACATCCAGGCGATATAAAACAGCAATGGATATCATTCAAGAGCTGGAAGATCGAAAGGCCCATACCGTTGGTGGAAAAACAATTCTTTTTGATTTCGGAGAAGAAATAGGAGATTCAAACCAAAAAACCGGACAAGAAGAAGAGAAATTATGGCAAAAAATTCTAAGGATCAATTCAACAGGAGGATTTGAGGAATACATTAAAAATTACCCAGCAGGTATCTACGCATTAGAGGCAAAAGAGAAATTGAATGGATTTGATGAGGAGATATGGGAGAGAGCCAAAACTGTCGATTCCAAAGAGAGCTATCAAGCATACATCAATGCATATCCAATCGGAAATCACTCTGTAAAAGCCAAAAAACGAATTAAAGAATTTGAAAAGCATGAGGCAATAGAAAATCGGAATAATGTAGATAAAAACACTTGGGAGGTCACACAAAAAAATAATACGCTCGAAGCATATTGGAATTATCTTGAGTTATATCCTGCTGGACTATTTATCAATGAGGCAAAAAATAGGATAAATGAAATTGAAACAAGATTCTGGGAACAAAGTGTTACTAAAAACAGGAAAGAGGCATTTCAGGATTATTTAAAAAGATTTCCTTCAGGCAACTTCTCTTCCAAGGCTAAACAAAGAATAAAACAGATTGAAGAAACAGAGACACTAAAACGCATAAAACAGGAAGAAAAAGTTTTATGGAACAAAGCGACTAAGCAAAATACCATCCATGCATATAGAACATATATTAAAAATTCAAAACATGGATTATATAAAGAGCAGGCTATCAAACTATTAATGGCATTTGATATAGCAACTTGGGGTATGTCATGGAAATCCGAAACGAAACGCAGATATATCAAATATCTTGAGCTCTTCCCACAAGGATTATTTCATAGAAAAGCAAAAGAGAAAATAAAGGAAATAGAAGATCTAGAGCAACAAGAAAAAGACACGCGGGAAGATGAATTAATGTGGAAGAAAACCGAAGACAAAGGCACGCTTGATGCTTATAGCGTATACGTTAGTGATTCAAAACATGGTTTCTTTAAAAAAGAAGCGATAAAGAAGATAGAAGATTTCGATAAAGCAGACTGGGAAATGGCTCTGAAATCTCAAACAAAAAACACCTTTATTAAATACCTTGAGAATTTCCCAAACGGAATTTATTATAGAGAAGCAAAAGCATGGATAAGGAGCATTGAAAAAAAAGAGCAATTAGAGAAAGACCAGCAGGAAGATGAATTACTATGGGAGAAAACTCAGAAAGACAACTCACTTGATGCTTATAACACATATATTAGAGATTCAAAACATCATTTCTTTAAAAAGGAGGCGCTTAAGAAATATGGAGAATACGCTTACACAGCCTGGAAAACGGCTCTGATATCTCAAACAAAAGACACTTTTATAAAATACCTTGAGGATTTCCCAATGGGATTACATTCTATAGAAGCGAAAGAGAATATAAGTAAAATTGAAGAAAAGGAAGAGCAAGAAGAATTACAACGAAAGGACCACACTAAATGGGAAGAGGTTAAGCAACATATAACCATTCAATCGTGTCGTAATTATCTGAAAGAATTTCCAGAAGGATCATTTGTTTATGAAGCAAGCACTAAAATACAAACAATCTGGGCAACGAGAATATTTATTGCAGGTGGAATTATTGCATTAATAATGATTGGCTGGGTTTCGTATCAAGCTTGGACGGAAAAAATCGAAAATAAAGAGTATGCACTGATTATAGGTGACGGAACTAAAGCTGAAGGTTACTTCACCTATATTGCTAAATACCCCAATGGGAAATTCCGAGATCAGGCAGAACAACACTTAATTGAATTATATAAAAAGATGATATCTGATGGACAAAAGCTGGAATCAAAAGAATATGTTTCGGATTATAAAAAACAATTCAACTCTCGAATAGTTCGTAATTTTTTAGTTGCTATTCAGGAATACGATAAAGCAGCTCAATTAGGTAAAAAAATCCAGAAAATCCGGAAAATCAGTCCTGTTTTTTCAAGCAATCTTGCACTAACGAATATCTCCAGGCTAAAGAACAGAATCCTTACTATTAGAAAAGCATGTGATGAAAATATCGGTTATATGAAACGAAATCAAATTCCAGGATATGAATACTATGAAACGATCAAATCGATAATCGATAATGATAGTATTTTCATAAGAATAAGATCAAACTATTAATCCTATGTCAAGAATTTTATCACTGGCAATAACATTTATTCTATTTCAACTTTTTAATTGTGGGGTTTTCGGACAAACATACCAGGACCCGTGTGTCCAATCAAGTTATAATATTGCGAAAACTGCTTACGATGCAAGAAATTATACCAGGGCCAAGGAATATTTCTATAAAGCGAAAGGTTGTCCCAATGCAACAGAGGAGAATAAAAAGCACATTAACGGCTGGATTTATAAGTGCAATGATGAGATCACCTGGCTAAATGCAAATAAAACAAATGATGTCAGGTTGATTAAACAATACATACATTCATTTCCTTCAGGAAATCACTCCGGAGAGGCACGCCAATTTCTTGAGGCCAAGGATGATCTATCTTTCAGGGAAGCCAAAAAATCAGGTTCCTATCATTCATACTCTGCATATCTTGAGATATATCCTGATGGGAAACACAGAAATGAAATACCATCAAATGTAAAAGTTATATATGAACTGGAGGTTAATATGGTTTCCGTCCCCGGTGGATCTTTTAATATGGGATGTGGAAACGGAGAATCATGTAACTCTGATGAACAGCCCCAACACAAAGTTATTCTAAGTGATTTCTCTATAAATAAATATGAAGTGACCCTAAAAGAGTTCAGGGAATTTATTAATGAAACTGGATACAAAACAGATAATGAAAAAGAAGGAGGAAGTTTTTTTAATATTAATGACAAATGGGAACGTGTTGAAGGAATTTACTGGGAACATGACTGTAGTGGGAAAAAACAACTTCAGGGGGATAATTATCCGGTTGTTCATGTAAGCAAGAATGATGCAGAAGAATTTTGCAAATGGTTGACGAAAATAGCTGAAAAAAAATACCGCTTACCTTCCGAAGCAGAATGGGAATATGCAGCCAGAGGGAAAAATAATTATAGATATACATACTCAGGAAGCAACTATTACACGGATGTTGCCTGGAACAATAAGAACTCGGGGATGATCTCACACCAAGTTGGACAAAAAAGGCCCAACTCCCTAGGTCTTTACGATATGAGTGGGAATGTCAACGAATTTTGTATTGATCTATACGATAGTAATTATTATAACAAAAGTCGGATAAATGATCCAAAAGGACCATTACAAGGGAGGGGAACTGTTATGCGTGGGGGTAGTTTTGATGATTCAGAATGGTGCTGTCGTGTAACCACTAGGCAGTGGTATTCACCTTCCTCTGTAGGACTCTTTGATCTTGGATTTCGAGTTGTAAGAGATGACTCTACTCAATATCGGTATTCTACCAATGCGAACACGTATTCCGATTTACAAAAAAATAAGGCAAAGGATGTAAACACTACAAATTCGTTCATAATATATTTACAAGACTATGGGTTTGATCTCCATAAAACAGAAGGCATTGATAAAAGTGTAAATAAATCTTGGAAGAAAGGATTACCCTTCTGGGAAGATCTATGGGATTTTGATCCTACGACTGGATTGGCTGCAGCAAAAAAATGGGGGAGGTGGGGATTCATTGATATGAAAGGATATATTATAATTCCCTGCATGTATGATAACGTAGGCTCGTTTGAAAACGGGATAGCTCCTGTTAGTAATAATAGAAGAAAAGGATACATAGACGCATACGGGAATGAAATAGTTCCCTGCATTATGCAGTATATCCTATTCCGCTAATAGAAACTTCATTAATAAAGGTTTTTATTGAACAACGTAATTAAATGTATCAAAATCCTACATAGAATTATAACAGCTAATCCGGATCATTGATCAACCCCATAAACAAAATAGTGTTCAGATAGTGATGGTGAATGGTAAAGAGAAATGGATGGTCTACCACCATTTCAACATTTCTAACATATGATTTATAAAATTTAAATGATGTGACTGCTGCAGCTTCAGTTCCTTCTTCGTTGACTTCAATTACTGCATTATGAAGAATGGATGTGAGGTCAGGAACGTTAAGAATTCCCATCTTTTCCAACAGGAGATGAATATGATCTGAAAATGTTGCTTTAAAACGGGGTAAGGATAGATCCACTATGATCTCCTGGAATTCAGCGAGCCAGGAATGATAGTTCTCTTCGTTGACATGTTGTACAGCTTCGGTCCCTTGTTTTGGGTTTTTTGGAAGAAAAACATACATGCTGACTCTTTTTCCTTCATATGGCAGTTCTACCGCCTGAAAATCCTCATTCTCAAAATACCTGAATTTCTCTTTTTGGTGCATCATGGATACTTCGGCCGATGATCCGTTATTCAGAAAAAAAACACCTTGTTTTGTATGCTTAACATCAAACTTTTCAGCCCAGGTCCCCTTGAAGTATATTGCATTGATCAGGAAAAACTTAGCACTGGGGAGCAATGGAAGCGAAACAATATTTGTGATCTTATTGTTTGTTTTAGACGCAACCAGTGAATTAATGATATTTATTGAGTCTGGCAGTAAAAAATCCAGTTTAACTACTTCACATTCAAAGTATTCTTTCAGATTATTAATAAATATTTCCGGTAATTCCACAGTTTGTGCATGATAGAGAATGTTTGCAAAAAGCAGATCTATGTTTTTGTCAAAATGACGGATATAGTCATTTTGATCCCAGTAATATTCATTAATATCCTGTATAGTTAATTCCTCAACCTTATAAGGATCAGATATAGAATGATAAATCTCAGCCTCTTCAAAATTCCGGAGCATTGCCATCATTACGGAAATGCTGTAAGAGCAGATGAAAACATTTTTTTCGCCTCTTTCCCTAACCATTTGGTTAAACAACCTGAAGCATAAGAGGAAGTTTACCTCATTTAGTCTTGTTTTCTTTGCTACACGATTTTTAGTTTTAGTCTCACGAGACTCCTTATTAACATTGGGATCACCCAATGGATTTTGATCCGACTTCGAAGATATGGGCCATACGTTGTTTTTGTCATCTTTTTCTGTCAATCGTTTTAGTTTTTCTACTCTTGATGCGGTGCGTGGATCCATGTTAATTTTGTTACCTTTATTAGTTTTTGTATGTATATATACAGAATGTATGTTGATAATAACTTACTGTCGCGAACGGGGATTTGCCTTTTTGATGCCGAAATCTCTGCAATGATTCAAGTATTTTTTAATGAAAGGGGTTATTTCAATAATTAATTTCAGGTCATCCGTGAAGAGATGTTCTATTTCAATAGAAAAAATATCAGATTTTTCATCGAATGTGGGTTTCAATTTACCAAGGTGTGATGCAATAATAAAATCCATGAGTTTATCGGCCAGTTTTGAGGATCCAATTTTTGTAAGGATATAAGAGCCAATCATGATATCTTCTCCTGTTCGCAAAACAATTTTTAATTCTTCAAAGGATTTCATGCCGGGCATGGAATACCATGCTTCTGAAGCCATATTATATTCATCGTCAGGAGTAAGTGGCAGAAAATCAACCATGAATGTTTGATTTCGTGTTTTATCTGAAGTAAAATGGGCAGGCATGCTTCGTTTGGAGTCCATGACAAGGAAATAAACGCCAAGTAAAATTCTATCTGGCTTCATTTTAGTGTATTAGGCTCAGATTTGTATTTTCTTCGAAGCCTTTTTATAGTAAACGGCAAAGAAATGGTTTTATACACAATGCAATAATGGAGGGTACAAATATAATGGTTGATCCCTAATTTTTTGTGGCAAACTTTGGGGACAGATTGTCTCGTGCAGGGCAAAACGTAACTAACAATAGATAACCAATGCAAATTAGTGTCTTCATAGGATTAGAAAATTAGTGTTTACTCAAAGATAGAGATTAACTGTCTTGCAGCGATTCAATTTCAATGATATTGTATAAATAAGCAATAAATGAAAAGCAATATAAGGAAATTATGGAGGAATAGAAAAAGGGAGTGGTACTACAAAAAAAATGGGTATTCCTACAATAACCAGATATAATGTACGATCTTCTTCTTCAATACCGTTTATTTATAAACATTTCCCAAAGCGGTACAAGATGAAATTGCAGTACATCTTTTTTTTCTCATTATCACTCACTCCCTGGATCTCTTTGTCACAACAGACCAAAACAGATCACGATAAAGAAAAAATGGACTATTGCTTATCCATCGCAAAAACCTATTGTTCTGACGCATACACTATTCTCTCGACCGATTCCAAAGGTACTTTTGTGCAATTTATCAAGGGGGAAACCCAGGAAGATTGGAAAAAATCCATCTCTACAGCTGTTCATGAGGTTGTACACTCTATGAACAGGTGGGTGCCCAGATACTCACCAGGAAATAATAGCTCCTTAAACGGTTGCAGTTATTTCATTACAATTTATACCAGGATAATTTGTCCCATTACTGCTACATACCACGTCATTGAACTAAATTCAATGGTTCCAAAGGATTTACAACGAAATATCTGGCGATATAAATCATATATCGGTGATTCATCGAGATACACATGGCACACACTTGGAATATTTCCCCTTATGGATGAATTCTGCGCATATTACCATGGCTGCAAAGCAGATTATGAGCTTCGGAAAGCTGGTATATTGAAAACAAATATTTACAAACGATACAAGGAGGTAAAAGGATGGGATGGTAAAATTACAAAACAACTGACAGAAAGTAGTTTCTCTTCAACCAATCAACTTGACGCATACTATGAATTCAAACTGTTTATCTCATGGTATCTGCAATATGCAAAAGAGAAACATCCGGAAATCTACCGGGAGACATATAACAATACCAACCTTAGGATTACGTATACCCTGCTTGACGACTTGTATACAGAATTACTGCAAAAGATCAAAAGCGACCCTTTGCTCTCACAGTACTACAGAACCGTTATCCAGGACTACATTACGGATCAGGACTATAAGGAAATGGACAACTTCAGACTCAAAGATGTTACTATAAAGAATTACGAGAAATATCTTGTCAAATTCAATTGAATATCCGATATGAACACACATATTTTATTGAAGTATAATGGAATGCTTTATTCATCGAAGAAAGTGTATCGTACGCGGAAGAATTAATGCCAACTTTGGTGATAAAGATAACCAACTACAACATCTACGAAAAAAAGAAGATAAATGGAAATTTCATGATAGAATATTAAACAGATCAACCACTTGCAGCTAGATTACACCACCGGATCTGTCAATTTCCGCGATGTGGGTGCCTTTATTAACCTCATTGCTGGTCATGAGATGATGTACGAAAACCTTTTATTTCGTGGCGGTAAAACTGATTTCTGCAAGTCGGGAGAGGAAATTGGTTCGCCCAAAACGATCCTCAATCTGCGCCAGGGCAGAGATAAACATCAATATACCGCTGAACGGATGCTCCACTTTCCTGTATCCAATGATCATGAAAAATACAATACTTCTGTCCCTGAAGTCCGGACCTGGTTAAATGACCTGTTCGGAACATTCGAAGATCCAACGCTTCCTCTCCCACTGTTTGTACATTGCCTTTCAGGCAAAGACCGGACCGGAATCGTGATCGGATGCCTGCTGACGATACTTGATATACCCAGAGAAATGATCGATGAAGAGTATCTGTTAAGTGAAGGAGATGTCCGGTTGGATTTGTTTGCTATGGCTCTCGACGGTATTGGCTGTCCTGAAGCCTATTTCAGGCGGTTGGATTTTCATCAAATAAAGAGTAATTTAACCCATTGGTTTCTAAAAGTTTGAACCAGGAAAAATGTTTTTCCTGCAACTGCACTTCACAATGAAGATAGAATGTCTCACAATCACCGGCGTCGATAATCAGACTCCAATAGAGGATATAATTTCTTTATCGGAAGAGTTCCCTTTGCTGGAATGGGGGATCCTCCTTTCGCCAAAATCGTTTGGGAAAATCTACTATCCCGATTTACAGTGGATTGAAAAACTGACATCAACATCGTCATCAATATCAATTTCTGGCCATGTTTGCGGGATTTGGCTTCATGATATCCTGCAGGGGAGATTCCCCGGGGAACTAAATACCCTGCCATTCGGACGGTTGCAGCTTAACCTGGCGAAATACATTCCCCAGGTAAGAATTCAGAATCTGAAAAAATCACTACCAAGGAACAGATCATTTATTCTGCAGGTTGGTGAATACTACCTGGAAGGAATCACGTTGGCCAATGAACTCCATGATGCCGGATATACGGTTGCTATCCTATATGACATATCGGGAGGAGCCGGGATCTCCCCGTCTGAATGGAAATCCTTTCCAGAGGGTTTGCCTGTCGGATATGCTGGCGGATTGGGTCCGGACAACCTTGAATCTGAACTGACGAAACTTCGGCCAATTGTCGGAAACCGGTCCATCTGGATTAACATGCAGGCAAAAATTCGTACCAACTACAAGAGATCCATTGATTTTGGGAAGATAAAATCCTGTACTCATCAATTCCTTTCATTTACCAAAAATATTCTCATATGACCGCTCAGACAATGGAAATTATCTATATCGATGGAGAGAAACATCGGTTGGCAACCCTCCCGTTATCAGGGATGTTAGGCAGTCGTCTGCAATCAGAATTTATCTGGCGCACGAGCAGATGCTGGAGAAAGTATATCGGAACGTGGCTTATTGAAGACAACCAATTGTTCCTGGTGGACATTGAAGCAGAACTGGAAGGGGACCGAAAAGCCTGTTTACAGACAATGTTCCATTCGGCGAGGGAACCGGTTAAAGCAATCTGGTTCTCCGGGAAATTAAGGATACCACAGGGGGAACAATATCTCCGGGTCCGTCAGGATTTTTACAGTGTTTTTGAAAAGGATCTGTTTTACCAGGTGAAAAACGGAAATATTATCAAGAAATGGGTTGTTGAGAATGAGAAGCCAAAACCACTCTCTTCATGGTTTACAGATGAATAAACCTAATATTTCATACTCAGGATCAAGGTTCAAACAGATGAATCCTTACAGCAGCTATCACCTCTCCTTCAACATCGGGTATCCTAATAGATACGAGAGAGGAAAAGGATACACAGGAAGCGCCATTATGGTGCATGGTGATTGTGTGTCGATCGGCTGCTTTGCGATGGGAGATAACAGTATTGAAGAGATCTGGACTCTTTTGGTAAAAGCTTTCGAAGCCGGCCAACAGCACATCCAGCTGCATAGCTTCCCTTTCCGGATGAAAGAGAGTAATAAGGAAAAACATAGCAACTCACAGTGGTTTTCTTTCTGGTCAAACCTCCAGGAAGGGTATCTAATTTTTGAAGAGAATGGTGTGCCTCCCCGGGTGACAGTGGTGGGAGGAAGTTATTGTTTTTAGAACTCATCCAAGAGTATCAATGATTAAAACCTCCATCGGCTTATCTGACTCCTCCCTACGCAGTCCCATACTTCCCATTAAGCTTTTGCATATCCCGGTGGATCAAATCATCGACTACCCGGGCGTACTTCTTGGTCATATTGATGCTGGAATGACCCAACATTTTTGAGACCACCTCGATAGAAATCTGATTAGCCAGGGTGACCGTTGTAGCGAACGTGTGACGGGCCGTATGGGTGCTTAGG
>Ga0268276_1001319_pt1 | contig 24943 bp, 21 predicted proteins | sample saktaG_4_FD_190145 | JGI IMG/M metagenome (GOLD analysis project Ga0268276, IMG submission 190145) | Saline water microbial communities from Sakinaw Lake, British Columbia, Canada - sak_2010_1_5_45m | ecosystem: Environmental > Aquatic > Non-marine Saline and Alkaline > Saline ... | reverse complement strand
TCATTTTGAATATTTCCTCCGGCTTTAGAGTATGTATAAATTGGTAAGCATGCGATTCAAGTTCGTCTCCTCTATCGTAAACTTCTTTACTTGCTCCGCAATGAATACATCGCTCATCTTCCCAAGTATGTTCTATCTTATAAAACTTTATATTGCCCTCATTATTTTTGAAGTCGTCACATACAGAATACTTACCATTTGCATTTTTAGAACAGTATAAACTTCTCCTGGATAACAGAGAAGTTAATTCAGTTATAGCAACACCATAAAGTTGGTTTTTCAAAATATGATTTATTCTTTTTTGTCTATCGGGCATCTTTTTCTCCAATCCCTTAATTAATCTTTTGGCAATTTCTCTTAAAAATACACCTGTCTTGCATGCGGGATCTAAGAATTTGGCATCCTTATTATTCCATATTTCTTTTGGCAACATATCCAACATTTCATTTACAACTTTTACAGAAGTAAAAACCTCATCGTTGCTCAAATTAGCAAGACAGTTTAGAACATCGGGATTATAATTCATAGCATCCATTACCTCTTTAACTCCATGTAATTTATGAGCGGATGATCTTTTAAAACATTTGGTAAAATAACTCTTTCGCCAGTATCACTATCCGTAGTGTAGCTCCAAGACAAAGTTGGAGAAAAAATATCCTTAAATGAATATTCCTTTTGTTTTAGTTTTGTATCATTATACGGCATAGACCATTCAGAGAAGATTATTGGCTCTCCTTTATTGTCTTTCATTGTAAGTGCATCACCACAAACAACATTTTTTTCTAAAATAATTTTCAGAACCTCTAAAAATCTCTCATTTATATTTTTTTTAAAAATAGATTGATATTCTTTTAAAAATATTTCAAATAATCTTTTTCGGCATTCTTCAACATTATCTTGAAGTAAGTCTATTCCATAAATACTTGAAATTACAATAACAGAGTATTTTTCATATTCATGTTGACTCCCTTTATACTTTTGTTCTAATATTTTTAGTTTTCTATTTAAAATTTCAACTAAAAAATTACCAGAGCCACATGCAGGCTCTAAAAATCTAGAGTCCAATCGCTCAGTTTCGTTTTTTACTAAATTAAGCATATCATTTACTTCCCTTTCGTGCGTAAAGACTTCTCCGTGATCTGCTACACGCTTTTTTGTTTTTACTTGGTTATTTATTTTTTCCATAATTATTTTCCTTCGGTCTTTTTACCGAAAATAATCTTTTTATTTTTATTTGTAATATAAGTTCCTTGCATAGTTATAGGAACTGATACCTTTATTTCTTTGGGATATAAAACTGGATTTTCTAATTCTAAAATTTGGGCTTTTTTAAATTCTCTACCTTCGGCATAAAGCCTAAGTTCAGATTCAGAAATCATAAGACTTTTTTTATATTTCCTTAGAATTTCTTGCATATCTAAATATTCTACTTTTTTTATTTTTGCTTCGCCAATAACACTTTTGTTTAAACCAGAAACATAAATATAAACTTTTTTACCCTTATCCAATCTTACTTCTGTCTTTCTGGTAGGTTCATGAGGTAGATATTTAACAAATATTTTCTTTTCTTTCTCAAATATATTCAGGGCAATATCGCTAGGTAAAGCGTAAATTACTCCTTCGACTCTTTCATTTGCTTCCATGTTAAATCAATGAAACCCCTCCTTAAAAAGTTATTCAGTCCGTATCCCTTAGGTTTTTCTTAAATTCCCCAGTGCAATTTTATATAATTGTGGGTTTCTTTACTATCTAGCCTCTTACTTGTATTGCCTGAGCGAATATAAAATTCTTTATTTTGATTTTCTTTTAAGAATACTTGCTTTGCAGAGGGTCTAACTTTAATCAAACAAACATCTTTATTGTTTAATTTTTCAAAAGAAATATTAAGATATTCTGCAAATTCAGGTTCTAAATAATCATTTACTAAACTTATTATTAATTGCTGAAAGCCATCTGCATTCTTTTTCTTTAATTGTTCAAAATCCGGTTCTAACCCTAAAATTTCTCCTTCATCAGAAACTCCAATTAATAAAACTCCTCCTCGACTATTCATAAATGAAGATAGTGTTTTCAATATAACTTTTTCTAGATCTTTATTATACATTTTTTTAGCAATATCCCATCTTAAGCTGGACTTGAATTCTATTGTATCCGACTCGCCTATTTTGATATAATCTTTAACTGACAATTTTTCTTCCTGAATAATTGGAAGAATAGAATTTATGTTTTCAATTCCAACAAGCTCTGCTATCTTTCTTAAAATTTCTCTTTCCCTCTCTAATAAAAATCCATCAAAATCATCATTCCTTAACAATTCATATGCTAGCTTATTAACTAAATGACTCTTAAGAATTTTTATTAACTCTTGCTCCCCACCATGTTTTTTGATATATTCCAGAATATATTCTGATGGCTTATCATATCTTTTGACTTTCCTGTTAGTTTCTTCCGACATCCAAGTCATGTTTAGAACAGAATTGATATTTTGATGGTTACCAAAATGAGCTTTTGGAAAGAGATGATCCTTATCATTTTTATCTCTAAAATCATTCATCTTCTGACCAGTGTCAAAATCATTTGCACCCTCTAATGCTATAAGAGACATTACTCCACTATATTTCGCATTTGATTTTGAAGCTACATCTCTCAAGAATAATTGAGATATTTCTCTTTGAAGGTTTTTTACAACCTTTGGAGTTTCATCATCTTTATCGAACCATTTCTTTAGCTCCTTGAAATCGCTTGTCAATAAACTATCTACTGACTGGGAATATGCATTTGTAAATATCACTGACCAATACCATTTTGAAACTTTTTTGTAACACTCTGCTTTGTTATCTTTTTCACTTATTACTTTTATTAGTGCAGTCATTATAGGAATTGTAGGAGCAAAGGGAATTTCTTTTTCATCTTTTACACCATAATCTTCTTCTAATTTTGTGATCGCTGAATTCATCCATTTAGAAATATCTTCCCAGTCTTCATTAAAAGACCTCTTAGATTTTGAATAAACATTTTCATAAATATCTAAAATATCTTTTCTTTTACAGGAGCTATTCTTTTCATAAAATAGAGACATTGCTTGAAGAAGATATATGGGCATTTTGTCTATTACTCGAGAGTATCTTTCTATATTGGGATATTTTTCTAAAGTCTTATCCCATAAATCTCTCAACCTTATGTCATATCTATAAAGCCTTGCAATTAATAAATCAAATACGCTCAACTTAATTCCTGTAGAGTTTATTCCTTCAAATATTTCTGTTACTTGATCAATACCCATTGTTTCTGGTAAGTTAATATATGGTATTTCAAATCCATCTAGTAAATGAGATAATTTCTTTCTTATTACTTCTACTATTTGTAAAACTTTTTTTGGATTGTCAGATTTTTCTACAACAAACTGCTGAAATTCAAATAACCATTCGTTATAGTTAGTTAATTCATAAAGGGGGAATAACATAGAACTAAATGTTTTTTCTTTTTCTAATTTAATATTTAATGTTTTTATTATTTCATTCTCTCCGTTTAAGAAATTTCTAAAATCAATATAAAAATAAATCGGATGGTCTCTATAAATTTTAGTATCCTTCCAAAGAGATCTGTCTTCAAAATCATTTATGTTTGGAGCAAAAATGGAATAAAATAAAGAAGTTATTCTTTGTTGTCCGTCCAAAACAATAGCATCGGGTCTTAAAGTTGAACTTTTAGAAACTCCCTTAACTGATTGAATACCTACTGCAGGATTTTTGTCCGTATCCCACAATAGAAAAGCCCCAACATAATAATCATTGAATATTGCTTCAATAAATCCTCTGATATTTTCCTTCTTCCAATCGAAGTATCTTTGAAAGTGAGGAATAACCCATTTGTTCTTTTCGCAATTATCTAATAGCTGTCTTATCTTTATTCTCTCGGGATTTCTAAGGTTGTGAGGTCTTAATTTAGATAAATCTCCTAAATCAACATTTTTTATAAAGTCAGAGTAATCGATATCTTTCATAGTCTTTTCTTCTTCTTTGACCTTTGCTACTCTTTCATCTTCGCTCTCTTCTTTGTCTACCTCTTGTTTTAGAATATATTCATGATACCAAAAACAAAAGAGGTCGAGATAAATATTATCTTTTAGAATATCTAACCCTAATGATGCAACCATATCATTTAACTTTTTAACATCTTCAGGGTAATCTGCGATTTTCTGAGCTAAGTTTTTATCCTTTCCAAGTATTTCTTGAATATACCAATAGGTGTAAATAACTCGATTATTGACAACAGGATAATCTTGATTTATACAGAATAAAATGGGAGTGATAGAACCACATTGAATTCTCCAACTATATTTCTGCTCTGTAAAATTCTTAACTAGGCTATTAAGCTTTTTTGGATCATCTTGAAAACCCTTGCATAAATCATAAATCATATTAGCTAAAACATTCCACTCTTTATCTGTATAATTTCTTTTTAATCCTTTGAAGAAAACTTTTATATCTTGAAATGATGGAAACGTGCTCAGTCGTTTAGCTTTGGATGACTTTCCGTAAGGCAATAGTCCATATAACACAAGCTCCGTAAATTCATCACCCTTCTTATCCAGTTTAGATAAAGTTTTCATTAAATCACTAACTTCCTTAATTTCTTTTTTTATTACGGAAATATGCCCCTTTGCTTCGAGGGTCTCAGTATATTGCATAAATCCTTCTAGAATAGAATTGATTTTTTCATCTGAATGCAAGATTTGTTTAACCATTGTTTAATAGAGTTTAGGGTGTTTTAATTCCTTTCCATTACAACTCTTTTGAGTTCCACTGTCTTTTACAACTTCATTTAATTTATTTAAAATCATTATCATCGCTTCTGTATCTAACCCACAATATTTCTTTAGGTCATCTCTTACTTTTTTGATCTCCTCTTTTTTTGCCTTAGTTCCATCCATCTTACCATGAGTAATATAGGCGTATCTAATTGAAGCTTGTCCCCCGTTTGCAATTTCCATTCCCTTATAACTTACATCGGTTAGTGCAGGGAGAACATACTTTATTGATGCAGAGCCTTCCTGCTTTCGATCATAATAATCAAAATTCCTAAAAGGAATAAGTAAATCCTTCATTCGATTAATAATATTTGACAGATTATCTTTGTCTAAAGGAAATAATTCTCCAAGCTCTTTTAATCGCCCTTGCTCAAATACTTGATTGTAAACGATAACCGATCCTGATTTTCCTAATTTCAGTTTAATAGCATTTATGAACTTCTTTCTTGGATCTTTACTTCCAGCAGAAATAAAAGAATAATGCGTTTTCTTACCCTTGGCATCAATCTTATGAACTGAAAATTGAAAGGGTATCTGTTGATAGGGTTTCAATCCAGAATACAGAGGTATTGCAGTTTGATAAGTTTCAAAATCTAAGAAATATAAGGGATATTCTAACTTGTCAATAAACTCTTTAATGGCTTCTGCGTTAATATGAGGTTTTCCACTTTTCTCGCACTGCAGTTGGATTAATTGTTTATCTCCCAACTTGACATTTGAAGGAATGTCTTTTATTGCTAAAATATCTTTTTCATACAACTCCCATGAAGTTTTACCTCCACGATATAAATCAAAAACAGAATTTTCTTTTGGAAGAAAAGACCAACACTCTTCCTTTACTGGACAGGTATAAGGACTATCACAGCATTTACTAATCTTATTATCGGGTTCATCAGAATCTATGACCTCCAACATCCATTTAATTCTCTCAGGGACATTTTTTATCTCTTCTTCTATTTTAGATGAAATATCTTCTTTTGTAAATAATTTGTCTAATTCAATTTCCCCTTGTCTAACGTATTGATTATTTATGTGAAGTAGAAAACACTTATTTATTTTCAAACCCGATTTTTCATAAACATATTTTTGGAATGCTACATCTTGGATATTAACATCTTTAACTTCGGTTGAACTTTTAACTTCAATAATGTTCCATCCATCCTTTGTTGGCTCAAAAATATCGGCTCTAGAATATAATCTATCAATCATAAATGCAGGTTCAAATAAAATCTTATTTTCTTTGATTAACTTTTTAGTTTCTTCTAAATTCTTTCCAAAATCTTCATCTTCGATATCGACTCCTTCGGGGAACAACTTCTTTGCATATTCTCCAACAATATGCCCCTCATCAAAAAGTTTTTGTTTGGACTCATCAACTTCTGGAAGCCTATTTTTGTCATTTACAGATATCCATAGAAGCTTAGGGCATTGAAGTCCATTAAGATACTTCGATTTTGTTAGAATTTTTTGACGTCCAGTTGAGTTGCCAGTTCCCATATTTAACCTAGCTATATGCTTTTTAAAAAGATATCTAAATAAGGATACGGAAAAGATAGCTTTATAAATCGTCAGAACCTCAAGAAATAAACCCAGGAAGAAGAGTTCTGATGCATACGCAAAATGGAACAAATAAGCCCCAAAAAAAATCTTACAATTTGGTTAATACTAGTAGTTCTTCTCGTTTTTATTGGAGTTACCTTGATTATTGTTTTAATTAATCATTCCAATAAAACCGATAATTCAAAGAGCCAAATAGCAGATCCTTCTGCAGTTTATTGTAAAGAACAAGGATATCAATATAAAATAAAAACTTCTGTGAATGGGGGTCAATACGGAGTTTGTGTCTTTAATAATGGAAGAGAATGTGATTCTTGGAAATATTATGACCACACTTGCTCCCCAGATAACGCCTAAAATGAAAAATTCTCATTTATTTATCCTATTAACTCTAGGGATTATTTTTTGCGTATTTTTTTCAAGTCAAATCTCTGCTCTTTCGGATCCTTCTGCTATTTATTGTAATGAATTGGGATATCAATATAAGCTTAATACGACTACTGATGGCAGTTTAGAAGGAATTTGTGTAATCGAAGAAAATGTTACTGAGTTAGATGCATGGAAATTTTTTGAGGGCAAGATTGGACAAGATTATTCTTACTGCAAAAAAAATGGATATGATATAAAAACTGTTTCAGATGGCAAGAATATATTTTCTGAAGATTATGCTGTTTGTATTGTAAACACCAATACGGTTCAAACAGAATCTATAAATGATACCGATAATGGAAAAATTGCTATTGCTTCTGTATCTGAGGATATGGGGAGAGTAGAAGAAATATCCGTAACTGATTTAATGAATCTCAAGGAAAAAGCTACAAGTAAAAATATGGATAATGGAATTGTTAAATCAAAAATGACTACAAGCTCTTTAGATAAATCGAAAGATGAAGACCCAAGAAATATGATGACTACAGCCTCGCTTCCTTCTAGTTTTGACTGGAGAAGTAAGAATGGGTATAATTGGTTGACCTCTGTTAAAGCACAGGGTGGATGTGGTAGCTGTTGGGCTTTTGCTACTGTAGCTGGAGTAGAAGCAAAAGAAAAAATCGCTAGAAATGATCCTTATTTTGAATCAGATTTATCTGAACAATATCTTGTTTCAGATTGTTTTAATGGGGGTGACTGCGATGGTGGGAATCCTTCTGGTGCATTAACTTTTGTTAAAGATCAGGGAATTACTGATGAAGGTTGTTATCCTTATTTAGAAGCAGATAGCTCTTGCTCATCAAGATGTTCTTCATGGAATAAAAAGTTGTGGAAAATAAGTGATTGGGGTTACGTTCCAGCTGGAACAAATAATATGAAACAGTATCTAATGGATAAAGGACCTCTGGTGGTATCTATGGATTGGGGTGCCTCATATACTGATAATGGGGTTATAAAATGTTCTGGCTCTTCTTCTAGTTGGCATGCAATAATTATTGTAGGCTATGACGATTCAACTAGTTCTTGGATTATAAAAAATAGTTGGGGAGAGGGTTGGGGAACAAGTGGTTATGGAAAAGTGGGCTATGGGCAATGTCATATTGAAGACTCTGCAAGATATTTAGAAATTGAACAAAATCCTCTAATTCAAAAGATTAATGCCAACACGTTAAATGTCTATACTGGTTCTAGATATTCGGGTTCTTTGACAGATACAAATAACAATGGAGGTTCTTACTTAACTTTAGCAGAGGATTGTCCTAATCTTATTAATTGTAATGGATTGGATGCAAGAATTGGTTTTTCTTTAAGCTCATTGAATAATATCGGTTCGATTGATTTATATTCTAAACATAGAGCAAGGGCTGAAGACGGATTTAGCTTATATTCTTGGAATACGCAATCTTGGGAAAGCGTAAGTTCTATACCTGATTCAAAATGGGCAACAACAAAATATAATGTTTGCAATTCAAAAGAGACTTGCACTAAATTTTTATCTACAGGACTAACATTGGATTACTTTCATCCATCATGCACATGGTGTGATACGGATTATGTAGATGTTGATGGGCTATTTCTAGAAGCTAAACCAGAAACTTATTGCTTAGCATATTCTCAAAATCCTAATGATGAGTGGATAAGCAGAGTAGCCTTAAACGGATTTGAAGTAGAATCTGGAAGTTCTAATTATAGCGATTTTAGAAACATTGATTTTGCTTACTTAAATAAAGGAAGTACATATACACTAAACGTGGACGTATCCAACAATGGATATTGGACAGAATATGTTAATGCTTGGATTGATTTCAATAATGACAATACTTTTTCAGATAATGAGAAGATTAGTCTTGGAAGTTATCTATTTGATGGAACACATACTTATGCTGGTTCTTTTGTAGTTCCAAATGATGCATTAACAAAAACAACTCGTATGAGAGTTTATTCTAAATATGGTGCTGAACCAACCTCCTGTGAATTAACTAATTATGGTGAAGTTGAAGACTACAATGTAAACATAATCAAAGATACAAATCCTCCTCAAGCATGGATTTCGGGTTCAGGTGTGGGGTATGTAGCAGTTGGAAGCCAATTTAATATAACTGCGAATATTTATGATGATTATGGTATAGCTTCAGTTTTTGCAACTGTTAAAAATTCAACAAATAACACAATCTTTAATAATATTCAGCTTTATGACGACGGGTTACACAATGATGGATTTGCTTATGATGGCTTGTATGGATCTAATGCTGGCACGATTCCAAGAGCAGATAATTATTTCATAAATTTAGCATTAACTGATATTCACGGAAACTCTGTCAGTTATGATTCAATCGATAAATTTACAAGTATTCCATTTAAACCAACTTCAAAAATAATTTTATTTGACAACTCAATCTATTCTTCTTACATAAACTATTACTCGAATGCTCTAACTCTGAGCAACTATTCATTTGATAAATGGGATTTTGGACTTAGAGGAGAGATTACCCCCATTATACTAAATCAATTTGAAGTTGCAATTTGGTCAAGTCCTCTTTGGGAAGTTCCAAGCATAGAAGAACAGAATACTTTAATTGACTTTTTAAATCATGGAAAGAAATTATTTATCTCGGGGCAAGATATTGGATATTATCTTAATGGCACAACTTTTTATAGTCAATATTTACATTCGGAATTAGTTCAGGATAACTCTTTTATGTTAGGGGTTGTTGGAATTTCTAGCGATTCTATAACTAATAATATGGTCTTAGAAATTTCTGGAGGAGATGGAGCAAATAATCAATATTATCCCGATGAAATTAAAATATTGGGTTCTGCAGATACTATTTTTACATATATTGCTGTAGCGGGTGCAAGTCAACCAACCATTAATGAGCAAACTCTAAGAATTCAAGAGAAGTATACAAATACAACTAAACAAGACGGAGGTGTTTCAACATCATCTGTAGGAGATAAAGTGGCAGGAGTAAAGATTAATAATGGAACCTATAAGGCAGTTTATCTCCCATTTGGATTTGAAGCGATTAATTCAGAATACAATCGTGTCAATTTAATGGATAAAGTTCTTACATGGATGGATTTTTGCACTCCAAATTGGACGGCAAATGAAAGTAATTGGGGACAATGCCAGACTAATGATTTACAATTTGCACAAAAATATGATGCTAACCAATGTGGAATTTTAAAAAATATTCCTTTACCTGCAAATAAATCCTGTGATTATTGTAACCCGTCTTGGAAACAAATAAACGATACTTGTAAAATAGATAATACAAGAAACTCTTGGTTCAATGATAGCAATGGATGTTATGCTAAAACAGGTTTACTTTCAGATTTAACCACTAAACCCTCAAACATTACTTCCTCCTGTGATTATTGCACACCCAATTGGACTGCTGTTGATGCTCAATGCAGTTTTGGAGATTATCTTAATAGATGGTTCAATGATAGCAATGGATGTTATGCTAAAACAGGTTTACTTTCAGATTTAGAAAATAAACCTTCTAATTTGACATCTTCTTGTGATTATGATAAAAATGGCATTATGGGGCAAACAAATTTGAATATTAGCATAAATAATTCAACTAATTTAAACAAAAACTTCACGGGAACGCAACATATTCAAGTTTTTAATAACCTTACACTACTAACTGAATTCGACTTTGTATTTAGTCAAACAAATGGATCTAGCGGTGGCGGACATACTCTTAATTTAAATCTGTTGAATATAACTAAGCAAGCTAATAGCAGTTTATTTGGATACTTAATAGTTAATGGATTAGATCTTCAATCTCAAAACAAAACTAAGAAGATTTATCTCGATAGAATCCTTAATGGAACTGGAATTTGCATTAAAGATCAGGACATTTTAAATGTTAGTGATATAAGTTCTGATTGCTCATCCGTTAATGAAACTTGGATGACTTGCCCAAGTTCAAAAAATGGATATGCCTGTGAATTTATTAATAATAATTCAATGTATGCTATAAGCGGATTACTCCATTCTGGAATTAAAGAGCAAGCTACTTACTGTGGAGATTCGGTATGTAATGGCGGGGAATCTTGTTCAAGCTGTTCATCTGATTGTGGAACATGCTCTTCGGGAACTGGTGGCGGTGGCGGAGGCGGTGGAGGGGGCGGAGGCGGTGGCGGAGGGTCATCAACTAAAACTACAACCAAAACAAATTTAATAAATTCAAGTATAAACTCCAACCAGACAAATAATGATAATCAGAATAATAATAGCTCTGATACTCTTTCAGTTAAAAATGGTGGATCTCCAATAACGGGGGCAGTTATTGGCGGAGGGAATATAAAGAATATGGGAATTGCCTTAGGATTTATTTTAGTAACTTTAGCAGTTGCATTATTTGTTTATAAAAAGAAACAAAGGAATAAAAATTCTTCAAGTATATCTTCAAAGAATAAATAAAATAATTTTAAAGATTTATTCGCTTAAATAAATAGGTTATACTGGCTTAAATTTGTGTTTCTGGGGCGATCCTGGGCTTTTAGTGGCAGTAAAATTGAGGTCGGCTTGAAGGAATGCGTATAAATGCCTAGCCTTTTGAATTAAGCCGAGCAAAATGGCTCTTTCTCCAGAATCTAACTAGTCTCCCTTTTTTTGCTCAAGCATAAACTCCTCTTTTGGAGGTTGCTTAACACTATTCATTCTGTTTCTCATATATTCTATGTAATTTTTATCCTTATGCAGATAAACTTTTGTTGAATTTAATTTTGCATGCCCTAAAACATTAGCAACCAAGAATAAATCATGCGTTTCATTCATTAACTCTGTTGCTTTTGTATGTCTTAGAGTATAGCTTCTAAACTTTGTAACAGTTGAGCCTTCTTCAGGAGCAAGCCATAATCCTGCAGGCTTTAGAACTTTTTCTCTGAAGATATGCTTCCACCTTCCTGGGCTCATGAAGTTATTTTCATAGCTTGGAAACAAATAAGGCGAGCCTTTCCAAAACATTTCTCTAGGGAATTTCTTAGGGTTAAGATAATCTCTAAGATACTTACCTAACTCTTCAGGTATTGGCAGAACTCTATCCTTCCCTGTTTTATTATTTTCTCCGTGAATATGAACAGTCAAAGCTCTTAAATCGAAATCTTCAAACTTTAACTTGCAAGCTTCTTTTGGTCGCAAAGCCAAAGCGTAAATTGTCATCATTAATGCTTTATCTCTTGCACGCATCCAATCTCCCCAAACATTCTGTAAGTAATCAGGGGAAGTTTCAAGGGTAATAATCATCTTATTTATATCTGATTTTGTAAAGACTTCTGGGAGCTTCTTTGTATCTTCGTATAATAATGTGTGGTTGTCCATCACTGATCACCCCGTAAGCTTTGAAATTTTATTAAAGAAATATGGCACAACACAGCCCAGTTTTTTCGGTCTTTTTGGTTAAGAGGCTTTTTGTTTACCATCTTGTTGTGGTTCACCTCTCTATATCCCGTTTGGCTTGTTTTTTCTAAGGTGTTCTAGTTTATAAATGTTATCATTGTTATCAAAATTATTAAAAGTATGCTTAGTAACATTTATAAAGTTGGGCATATTCTCTTTTATTGTTAAAACAGGTGAATACTATGAAACGCCCAACTTATGATTTTCAATTGAATTCAAGAGTGCCAAAAGAAGTTTTTGATGCTGTTGAGAAATTAGCCTATAAAAAAGCAGTTAAACCTGCTGATTTAGTTAGAAAAGCTCTCGTAGAATACCTTAAAGAAAAAGGTGCATTAGATAAAAAGAAAGAGTATCTATAAAAACAATTTTTCAAAACTTAATCCTTCTTCTTTAGCTTTCTTTAAAGTAATTCCATAAGTATTGCCTTCAGAATTAAACTGTTCTGGTTTTACAAATATCCAATTTTCTCTAATAAATCTTAGTGCAACTAATGGAGTAAAATTTGTGTCTTCTGCAAATTTTAAGAATTTAGTCATTCTATCTTTAGGAATATAAACTCCGCCCTTTCTTGTAGACTTAGATTCTATACAAAAAGCTTTTTTCTTATCTGCAACGATTAAATCACATTCGGCGTTTGTTAAAGTTCCACTTCCTGCAGATCTAATTACTCTAAAACTTTTACTTATAAAAATATGGCAGAGTTCTCTTTCTGCATCACTGCCTAATCTTTTCCTTGAACTTTTCATAAATCCCTCGCTTCTGATCTTTCTTTTTTCCAACCGTGCTTTTGCAATTCAAATTCATCGATGCATTTGTTTGCTTCTTCCCTGCTATGCTCTTTAGAAATCTGCAATAAAACTAAGCTAATTATATTATGGCTATAGGGTTTTATTCCAATAAAATCTTTTTCTCTTGCAATTATATCTTTCAGTTCTTTAAGAGTTTTTTTCTTTTCCATTTTATTTTAGTCCTAATCTTTCTATATATTCTCCAGCGTCTTCAAATTCTGCTGGCACTAATTTAGGATTGTCCATTACATCTGCGATGTCCCTAAGATTATCTGCAGTAAACTGTAATCCATAAATATCCAATATTTTAATTTCGATTTCCATGACGTTTTTACGATGCTGTTTTTTAAAAGAGTTTCCTTGACCAAGGTGTCCCATTACAGTAAAATTTCCATTCCCAAAGTTTCATTTATTCGCCCCCTGACTTCCAGTGTAAGTTTTGCTTTTTGTGGAAAGTCTAAAAATATTTTAACCCATCCTTTTGTTTTGCCTATTGCTTTTCCAAACCGCCCAAAACTGCCACATTTACTTAAAATTAGTAAGCCCAATATAGCCCCTTGTAGATTTTGTGGCACTTTTATGCCCTGATATCCTCCTTTAAAGCCCCATTTAAGCCAGATAAACCCGTTTAGTTCGGGACATTCTTGCCACAGGGCAACATTCATGCCTCTTAGGTCTAATGTCCCGCCAGTCAGCCCAGTGCACGTTTCAACCATTATAGAAAAATAGCGATGATCGGGTTTAAAAGTATATTACTAAAATACTTCAGATTTAAATCTGATATATTTTGGAAAGGTCCTTTTAAAGTTCAAGAATTAATGATGATCAATTAAATTTTGAGGCAACACAAAAAATGCATAACAAAAAGGGTAGCGGGCTTTTGCTTGTAGCGGTAATTGTCGCACTTGCAAGCCTGTGTGCTTTTGGGCTGTATTATGCATATGATCACGGAGTGTTTAGTGGGTTGCTTTCTTCTGGTGGTTCTTCCAACTCTCAAAAAGTTGTAAGCAATATATGGAATGACAATATTGTAAACTACCAGATTCTTGCCAGCAATAAATTTACTGGCGGGAATGTAGATCCAACAACTTATATCTACAAAGAGAGACCTGAGTCTTGTTGGGACAATTCGAGAGCTTCTTGTGACGAACTTGCTGATGGAACTTACTCTAGCTCAAGCGGAGTAATTACTATCAATAAAGAAAAACCTGGGCACTATTATATCCGAGCAGTTTTGTCAGGATATTATACCCAATTTTTCGAGATAGACATCAGAAACGGACCACAATCAGTAACTCAGACATTGAGCGACTATAACGCACATCCAGATACATATGCTTTGAAGATGGAACAGGCAGACACCTTAACCATCACAAACCAAACTTTCTCAGTTAGTGCGAACACAACTGGAAAGGAATACACCATAACCCAAACTCTCTCTGTTTCAGATAATAAGTGTTGGCAACCTTGGAAGTTTGCTGTTTACGAAAACAACTACTCCCTTACAGATAAAGGTTCTTCAGTTTCCTTCGAGGGAATAAAAGAACTTAAAATCTATGTAGAAGGTAAGCCTTACACAATTATGGATTTGAACAGCGGAACTAAGAATGGGTTTAGCACTGATGGGGCAAACCAGAACTATGAAGTCGACCTTGAATCAAGGAAGATTGACATATGCGATGGTAATGCAGTAACCATGAAGTATTACATCAAAGCAAATACATTGCTTGATGGAAACTTAACTACTGTAGAGAATGGCGATGAGCTTTTAGCTTCTAACGAAGTTATAGCCAAACTATTATTCTATGATAGAATGGGAACTAAGGCACCTTCAACAGGCAACTTGTATCTAAAGGGCGACTCCGCTTAAAAGAATTTCTTTTTTTATTTTTTTTATTTTTTCAGTTAGACATAGTTAGAACTAAAACAAAAAACCAAAGAGAAAAATGAAACATGCAAGCAGAACAAACAAAATTCAATATAGTATGGAGCGGATTAATGTTAATCCTGTTTATATTCTTCCAGCTCCAGCTTATTGTTTTGAAGGGCAATCCAGAAATAAGCCAGCTTTACCTAGACAAATATATTCCATTAGGTTGGTTTTGTATAATCGTCTCGGCAATATCAATGATGTTTATTTGGGTGAAAGAACCATTTATAGCCCATATTCCCTCGCTGGCAACAACAGATTCTTATCGACCAATAAAATGGAATTGGTTAAAGTTTCTTGTCTTAGGTTTATTTGCATTAACAATTCTGTTTTCTGTAACGACATTAAAAATTCAGATAATGCCAATTCCTCATCCAATAGAAGTTGGCTATACCGTAAGCCCGATGGCAGAGGCATATTACAGCTCAGTAATTCCTGGATTTTACGAGGACTTTACCTGGGGCATTATTCTTCCAACATTAATATTCAACATATTATGGCTAATATTACTCCTATCCTTAAAGGTAGATGCGAGGCAAAGCATAGGATCCTATTTGGGCGTGATGTTAATTGCAATCCTAATCAGCTCAATAGGTTATGGAATATTAATTCCTGGATTTGCAACAGCTCACACTGTAGCTTATCAAGAAAATATTCAAGCTTACATCTCAGCATTTGTTTTTATGTTTATCCAAGCATTGCTGTACGCAATAACAGGCTTATTCTTTCCAATAACTCATATAATTCACAATGCATTATTCAGTCTGGGTTATGTAATCGCACTCTCGATAGGCGGAGTATCAACGGCTTTGATTTTTATAAAAATAAAACAGCGGAGGCGATTAAATGAAAAATAAAAAGGGACAGCTCGCTATTGCATTAACTACTGGAGGGCTTATTGTAATTGCAGTTATAGTTGCAATTGTTTTAATTTCTATATTTGGACTTACTTGGTTTTTAACAACTAACTTATTGACAATTCTCGGAGGGGCAGTAATTATTCTTGCAATGGTTTATGGATTTACAGCATTAATGAGAAACCCCAGTCAAACTAAGATTGCAATATTCACAATTGTTTTAATATTTGGACTTATATTAATGGCACTACCTTGGTTTAGTTCAACTTTTAATTTTTCAATTGCAGGTTCAACAATAACAAAAATAGCAATTCCTCATCAAGCTTCTTATAGATGTGAAGTTGTAGGTTCGGGAAGTCCGCAATATACTATCGGAGATCAATGGATTAGATATGATACAGTTGGAGTAACTACTGATTCTATTCACGATATTCTTGTCACAGTAGATTATGGGTTATGGCAATCATTTACAGAAGATTTAAGATTAAGATGGTTAGTTTGTGATAAATATGGAAATAACTGCAATGAACAATCCGAAGGTTATACTTTTGCTGGAACTAAACGATTACCCTTAGCTTCTATTGATTTAACAAGACAATCAGTTCATATCTTCTTTGAAAAATATACTCTTGCATTTTGGAAAGGATGGCAACCAGCAACAGGAGCAAGATTACAATATTCATATAATAAATTCGGATTAAGACTTTATTCAACAACAAGAGATCCTGCAGGGGCAATAATCTGCTCTTCAAGTTGTGATTTGACTTGCCCAACTCAATCTTACCGAGAAAAATTAATCTCAACCGATAAAAATGTTTTAGACTTTTATCAAACTTCTCCTTATTTAGAATATTGGGAATCATTAGATTATGATTTGAATAGCCAATATGGTGGGACAGTTTATGATGCAAGCACAGGAAAGTTTTGCCTTGCAGGAAATGTTTACACTTCGAGCAGATTAACAATGGATGACGGCACAGTTTATATTTATCCAAACACTGCAACAAGACAAGCAAAACAATGCTGTCCTGGAGCAGTTATTTCTACACAATACGAAGATAAAATCTGCCAGAGCGATTATACCTGGAAAACAATAACTCATGATACAAGAATAAAATGCATAAGCGATTATAATTGCCCTAACGCAGGACAATTTACCTGTCAGGGCAGACAGAAATCAGGATGGGGTTGCGTTTCAGGTTATTGTGAGCAAAGCTCTAAGACTTATGTTGACTGCTGTATTAATTCTGACTGCCCTTCAGATCAATCTTGCCAAAATAATAAATGTGTTGGCGGAGCAGTAAATCCTCCAGATAATCCTCCTGGACAAAATGAAACAGACATAATCGATTGCCAACTTAAAGGAGGAACATGGGTTCAATCAACTTCAACAACAAAATCTTTCTGGAACAGAATAAGTTTTGGAATATTTGGAAGCGAAACTACAACAAATAATGGAAGATGTTTAATTTCTCATGTTTCAGTATTTGCGATTTTATTATTGCTTACAGGATTGGGACTTCTGATATTTGCAATAATAAAGAAAGTTCCTCTTGCGATGGTCTTTGGTGGATTGATCGCATTAGTTGGAGCCATATGGACTGCAATGGCAGGAGCAGGATATGTTTAAGAAAATTTTATGGATTATTGGAATAATTATTTTAATTTTAGGTTTAATTGGCATTTCATATTATCTAGGAAAATCAGCAGGATTATTTTCTACAGGAGATGTAGTTAGCAAATGTCAAGATACTACTTGCTGTAAAAATTCTGGATATGATTATTTTGATGCTCAATTGAACTCTTGCTATTCTGCAGGAGATTTAGACTCGAGTTCATCAGGGGGCGGAGCAGGTGGTTAAAAAAATAATTCCTTTAATTGCATTTTTATCTTTGTTCTTATTAATCTCAAATGTATCTGCTTGGAGTTATGAGAATTCAAGAACTTATGGAGATGCTCACGCTTATGTTCAAGTAACTGGAACATATCCTGTTTGCGAAGGTAAAGTTCACGGTTCTTATTGTGCAGGACGTTGGTATATTGATATTAGTCATCGAGGTGATAAACTTTACATTGCCTATATGTTAGCAGACTGGCCTAGTCCTTCAAAGTCAGGATATAGTTTAGAACAAACCAGCGATGGCAGAAAGTATCCGAGTATTAGTGGTCAAGTTCCAAAATATATTATTTGTGCACATGATTATGATTCTGCTGATGATGGAAGCTGGGCTTGGGCAGGAATGTGTGGAGGATATATTGGTAATCAATATCTTGACGGATTAAAGAATGTTGCATGTTATGATAACACTGATTGTTCTTCAGATAGTTATTGCCAAAAAACAGGGGCTTGGAATTCTTGGAGTTGTATTCCTAAAGAATGTGAAAGCGGAGAAAAATGCATTGGCAGTTCTTTGGTTGTTTGTAGAGATTACAAATGGGTAGATACAGGAGGCAATCCTGGAAAATGCGGATATTGTGTTAATGCAACAACCGACTGCAAGAAAGATGTAAGTTTAGCAGAGCAAGATGGCAAATTTACCTGCGAACAGCATCTCTGCGTTTGGAATCAGAGCACTTGGTCTAAAATAAAATTATGGTTTAAAGATTTCTTCTCAAAATGGAAAATATTTTAAAAATGAAAAATAGAAAAATAAATATTCTGCTAATTATTTTAAGTTTAATTGTATTAATTTCTTTAATTGTTTTAGTTAAGGCAATATTGATTAATTCTCTTACCGATTCTTCTACAAACGGACTATTGATGCTTGATGGGAGCAATAGTTTTACTAGCACTAAATATATTTCAATTTACAGATATGCTGATGTAACAAACGCAACCATCAATTTAAGTGGATATCCTTATTATTGGTTTGAAAATTCAACTGAAAGAGCATGCGTTTCTAATACGAGCACATGTGAAAATGCATGGGATGGAAGTTGGGCGACAACAATAACTCCGCCAAACTATCAAACATGGACTGTATATGAAAATTATTCTTTAACTGGAAAGAATTATGTTGATGCTTATCTTAAAGGAGCAGGTGGATGTTATGGTGTTGAGGGAAGTAGATCATTGACAATTTCTTATTTTAATTATACCCTAAATAACTGGGCTACACTAGGTGTATTCCCTTTTGATAATGCTACGGTAAAATTGCCCTTAGATGGTTTGAATAATACTTTGCAGATTAAAGGAAACATTGCTGGTTCTTCAGGAGGCATGGGCTTTGGTTGTAGAGTTACAGGTTGGAAAGAAACTGCTTTGATATTAGCATCAAATGATACTGGCACATCATTAACTAATCCCTCTTTAAACTTAGGAGAGCCAACAAATCCTGTATGGAATTATAGCGGGCAATTTAATTTATCAAAGTCTCCAAATAAAACTTCAGACTTTTCTTCTAAGATGGATCAAATATTATCGGATGGTTGTATTTGTAGCACTTGTTCATTAAGCGGAGATAATTGTAGTATGGGCTTAATCTTCAAAAGCGATACAGAAGGATTTTTCTCTTATAATAATATAAATGTAAATTATGTTAATAGCCAGAACATAAAAGTTAATCTTACTTCTCCCATAGATAATTATTACAGCAATGTTACAGGTGATCAAACTTTTAGTTGCACGGGAACAAGTAATATATTCAATCTAACTTCTGTAACTTTTTACTTATGGAAAAATGATAATCTTATTTATTCTCCAACAAATACGATAACTGGTTTAACAAACTCTTCTGATTTTACTTATTCAATTACAGACTATGGCTCTTACAAATGGAACTGTCAATATAACTCAAGTGATGGAAGTTCTTTTATGGACTTGCTAAACAAATCTCTTAGTTTTAGCAATCAAACAAGCATTAGAGGTTGCAGAGATATAAATCAAAGTGGGAATTATACCTTATCCAACGATATCTGGAGCAGAAATTCCTGTCTTAATTTTTATGCAGATAATATAAATTTGGATTGTAATAATAAAACAATTTATTTTGGTGGAGAAAGTGCATCAAATGGAATTTATGTTTATTCTTCACATAATAACATCTATAATTGCAGATTTTCAGAGATTGATCCTTATTATCAATCAACAGGAATATATTTTTCTTATCCAAGCGGAGCAGATAACATAATAAATAATACAATTGCGGATGTAGACACTGGAATTTCTGTGCATAGTTATCTACAGGGCGTAACAACTATCGTAAATATTTCTTATAACACTATAAAAAATCTTGTAGTGGGCGGAGGATATTATTCCAGTTCAATAACCAACATCAACAACAATGTTATTTTAGATGGGATGGGCTTTGGAGGTTACATCTCTCATATTGGTGTTGGATATATCCAGAACAATATAATAAACTGCACAACAAATGAGTGTATCAATAATGGTGGCACAATCCAAAACAATACCCTTAATGTTTTAGGAAGTGGACTTAAAGCAGTCGATTTATCTGGCGGAGGACAGATATTCACAGAAAATACAATAAACCTTTATGCGAATGATACAACTGGAATTTATATTCACAATTATGAGTCTTCAGGAACATATACTGCTAATAAAGTAAACACGATGTCCTCAAGCATAACTACGACAGGATTTGTTATGCAAAGTTCTTATGCAGTGCAATCTTCTTCTTATGTTTATAATAATTTCTTCAATACAACAACACATTTCAATAAAGAGATGTCTATCTTCGCTTATCCTTATTGGAATTATACTTCATTAGTTGGACTAAATGTAGTTAATGGTTCAAGAATCGGCGGTAACTACTGGGCTAAACCAAATGGACAAGGATTTAGCGAGATTTGTTTCTCTAATCCTTCAGAGCCAAGTTACTGCTTAGGAAATTATACTTTAGAGAATAATGGCGGAACAGATTATCTTCCATTAACAACTAATCCTGTATCATCAGTCACCTTAGTTTCTCCAATAAATAATTCTGTAGCTCCTGCACAAACTTCATTTATTTGTAATTCAACTAATTTTGCTAATTTAGTAAGTATGGATTTTTATATTTGGAATAGTGGTGGAACTTTACTTGCAACCAATACAACTTCGATTACTGGAAAAAGAAACTCAACAACATTCTCTTATATTTTTCCTAGTAGCGGAACTTATTATTGGACTTGCCGAGATACAAATATTTACAATATGCATAATACTGCCAGCAATTTTAGTTTAATTGTAGATACAAACAATCCGATTATAAATTATATTTCTCCATCTAACAATCAATTTACGAATAATCACAATGTAAATATTAATTGCTCTGTTTTGGGAAGTAATCTGGGCTCTTTATTTTTATATGGGGATTTTAATGGGACTTTCTTAAGAAATAAAACAATTTCAGGAATAGTCTCAGGGAATAATTATGGTTTCTCTTTAAACTTGCCCGATGGTAACTTTATCTGGGCTTGTGCAATAAATAAAAGCGATACAGGAGCATTATTCTTTGGACAGCAGGGCAATTATACTTTAGGAATAGACAGCACCGCCCCTGTTGTAACTATAAATGAGGTTGCATCAACAAGCGGAAGTCAAACAATATCTATCGATGCTGTTTCAAGCGATGCCCATATCTCTACCTGTAAATACTCTATTTATAATTCCAATGGAACGATTGATGGATTAAATAACAATGTTTCATATACCTGCAATACACGATTTTTAGCAACCGTAACTGAATATGGAAATTATAATATTGTTATCTATGCAAAAGACTCTGCAGGTAATGAAAATCTCTCTAGCTTTTCATTTGCTGTTAGCCAATATTCTCCTGTTGTAGTTTCTGGTGGAAGCGTTGGGGGAGTTAAACCGCAAGAATGTAACATTAATCTGGTAAGACCTACTAGAAAGATTGTATTGTCTGGTTCTTCTGGAGAAGTATCAAGTCAAATTGAATTCATAGTTGAAAATAGTGGTCCGCTTAAAGATACTTTTCTTTTCTCTCTTTCAGATAGATTAAAATCTCATTGTAAATTAAAAACAGATAGGGCTGAGATAAATGGAAAATCAACATTTACAAATTGGATTCAATGCGATTATACTGCACAATATTATGAGGGTTTAATAGAAATAACAAGTAGTGCTAAGAAATGCGATTCTTCTTTAAGCGTAGAAGTATCTACTTCTTTTCTTGGAAAAGCAGTGAGCTGGTTTAATGCTTTGCTAAACGGAGAAGATATTCTTGTATTCGGAGTTCTTGTGCCTTCAATAGTTTTATTCTTAGGACTAATTCTTTTTATGATTTTGATTGCAGGGTTAGTTTTACTCGCTAAGAAAATTATAAGATGGTAATAAAAATGAATAAGAGAAAATCATTAGTTGTTTGGACTGGACTAATCTTACTCTTAGCATCATCATTTGTTTATGGTTTGATGTTTATCGGAGATTTTAGTCAAGGATTTTTTCAAAATACTTTTTATAATGGTTCTGTTTTGAAATTAAACTCAGGAAATTTAACAGGGCTATACATAAGTTCAATCTTTGATGCAGGAAACATATCCAATTGGACTTCTGTCTCTTGGAATTCAACTGAGCAGGGAGAATTGATTAATTATCGTCAGAGCAATTTAATGAATGGAAATATTCTACTTTATCATCTGAATGAATTATCGGGAAACATCAGCGATTATTCTGGTGGAAATCTAAATGCCACAACTTCGGGAGGAGTGATTTATAATCAACAAGGTAAACTCGGGGGAGCAGTTGGTTTTGATGGAATTGATGACTATCTTAATTTAAGCTCTGCTCAATTAATTTCTACTAACACTCCTTTTACAATTTCTATGTGGTTTAAAAGTGGAGGGTTATCGCCTTCTAATGATTTTGATATGTTATTTAGCACAAAGACAAACCAAGCTCAAAATTGGAGATTTGGCATTACTAATTATGCAGGTTTTTCTGATATTACTTTTGGTTCAAATGCTAATTTTATATCTGCAAAAACAGGAAGTGTTGGTTTAGTAAACAATGCATGGTATAATTTAATCATTGTTTACAATGGGACTAATGCCAATAGTTTAACAAGCTATAAACTTTATTTAAGCGGAGTAGAGAAAAGTCTTTCTGCTTCATCTCCTTATGGAGTAGAAACAGGCAATGCATATATTGGAAGATCAACTGGCGGATATTATTTCAATGGCTCAATTGATGAAGTGGCAGTATGGAATAGAAGTTTAAATCAAGCTGAAATTAAAGATTTATACAGAAGGGGAATCTCTAAGCTTAATCTTTCTATTCAAGGATGTGAAGATGGAAACTGCACAACTTCTAATTGGACTTTAATAAATGGAACTTCTCCGCAGAATATTTCAATCTCTGACAGAAGATATTTTCAATATAAATTTTATTTTGAAACAACAACCTCTAATTTTAGCCCAGAGGTTTATTCATTAGGCGTCGAATATTTTTCTTCAGGCAATCAAAGCAATCAGAATAATCAAACAAATCAAACAGAAAACCCTCCAGAGAATAATACAACTTTAATCGAAGGCGGTTCTTCTGGAGGAACGTATAAAGAAGATGAACAAAAACAAATCACAATCTCCTATTCAAAAGAAGAATTGACTCGACAAATTTTATCTATCCTCATTGGAGTCTTAGTTTTCATAGGGCTGATTATACTTTTAGTTTATTTGATAATCAAGGTGGCAAAATGAATGCAGAAGAAACTATTAAGGCAGGGCATAGAAAAACAATAATTCGTCTAAATGTTGATGAATTGATAAAAGAAAAGCTTAGAGGTTTAAAGAAAGATTTCAACACTTCAGGAACATTTAGGCGAGAGAATGAAGAGATTGAATTTGAAATAAATGGACACATAAGCAAGGAGTTTAATTCGGATCAATAAATAAAAGGAGGTGCAAAATGGCTAAAAAAGAAGAACCAAAAAGAAAAGAGAAACAGGAAGAAATTGAAGAAGCAGAAGAAAGCGAAGAATCTGAAGAGTGATCACTAGATACTCTTGTTTTTATTTTTTTATTTATATTTTAGAACTTGCTTGCCTAGCTCGGTAATAGAATAAACTCTCCATGATTTCTTTCCTGGAGTGATGCATTCAACGAGTTTATATTTCTCAAGCTGAAAAAGAGTCTTTGAAACATTAGGTGCCTTATATTTTGTCTTTTTGGCAATTTCAAAGGGTCTTAATGGTTTCTTTTTTAGAGATTTTAACACCGTTTCTCTTCTTTTACTTGAAAGAATAGATCCGTATAGTTCTTGTATCCTTTCCATATTATAGAGTATAGAAAAGTTTTTATAAAACAGGGAATACGGAAAGGATATGGAATATATAATTGGTTATGGAAAGTTTAATAAATTAGGGCTACCTTTATACAAAAGACAAAAATGGTGAAAATACCTTCATTAAAAGAGCTAAAGAGCATAATTAAAGAAGAAATTCCTAATGTGGAAATTAAGGATCATTCTAGAAACATCATCAATACTGCTTTAATTTTGATTGCGGATAAATACGGGCAGGAAGAAGCTGAAAATACTATCCTTGAATTTAGTCTCGATGAATCTGAAGATTGGACTGATTTTTTTGATAAGCCTGAGATTAAAGAAATAAGAAAGATGTATAAAGATAAGCCCGAGTTTCATGTTAAAGTTCTAAAAGACTTTAGAAATATGAACCACTAGAACGTGATCAATAATCCTCCGATAATTTTATAAAATAGAGGTTCTTAGTAAATGCATACAAAAAGATGGTAGCCTCAAGTCAAAATAGTCAAGTTCTGAATAAGTTAAGCTTTTTAAAACGTCCATGCGTAGAAAAAGCATGGCAACCAATTACAATATCCGTCAGCCAATCGTTACAGTAGCAGGACATGTAGATCATGGCAAGACATCAATACTGGATAGTGTCAGGGGGACAAAGATACAGCAGGGAGAAGCGGGAGGAATTACTCAAAAGATATCCTTTACATTAATGCCTAAGGATGTGATTGAAAAGAGATCTGGAGTTGTGTTGGAGAAATTTAAGATTCCTTTAGAGATTCCTGGATTTTTGTTTATTGATACGCCTGGGCATGCAGCGTTTACGAATTTAAGGAAAAGAGGTGGGAGTTTAGCAGATATTGCTGTTTTAGTAATAGATATTAATGAAGGGATTAAGCCACAAACTGCGGAGGTATTACAGATTTTGAAGGCG
>Ga0268276_1001318_pt1 | contig 24945 bp, 23 predicted proteins | sample saktaG_4_FD_190145 | JGI IMG/M metagenome (GOLD analysis project Ga0268276, IMG submission 190145) | Saline water microbial communities from Sakinaw Lake, British Columbia, Canada - sak_2010_1_5_45m | ecosystem: Environmental > Aquatic > Non-marine Saline and Alkaline > Saline ... | reverse complement strand
ATCAAGGCGTGGGGAGTCAGCGTGGCGCTCTTCATCCGCATGAACTCGGTCAGGCCTGGGATTTCCTTTTCGATCACTTCGAGGGTGGCATCGGGGGTGACGTCGCGGGGACTCACTCCGGTTCCGCCGGTCGTCAGAATGAGATCCACTTTTTTTTCATCCGCAAATTCCATGATCTTTTCAGCGATCAGGTTCTTGTCATCAGGCACCATGTCATAATGCACGACCACAATGTCGACGCTTTCGAGAAGAATCCGTATTTCCAGACTGCTTGTATCTTCCCGCTCACCTCGAGAGCCCTTATCGCTAACGGTCAGGATTGCCGCCGTGATATCCGCCATTTCTACTCTTCTTTTTTTGCCTTGGCCGCGGCAATGATCTTTTCCGCGATGAAAGGCGGGACTTCTTCGTAGTGTGAATGCCGATAAGTAAAGGTGCCGCGTCCGCTCGTGATGGATCTCAAATCCGGTGCGTAGGTCAGAATTTCCGCCAGGGGAGCCTGGCCCTTGATGATCTGATGGGATCCTTTCGTATCCATGCCAAGGACCCGGCCGCGGCGGCTGTTCAGATCTCCAATCACATCGCCCATGTATTCATCTGGAATCTCGATGTCAATGGTCACAATGGGTTCCAGAAGCGTGGGCTGGCAGTCCATCATGCCTTTCTTGAAACCCATGGAGCCTGCGATCTTGAAGGCCATTTCCGAGGAATCCACGGTATGGAAAGAACCATCCACGAGGGATACCCGGAAGTCCACGACAGGATATCCGGCTAAAGACCCTTCGACCATGGCTTCCACGATGCCTTTTTCAACAGCGGGAATGTACTGCCGGGGGATGGCGCCGCCTATGATCTTATCCACGAACTCGAAACCGGAGCCCCGGGGCAGAGACTCGATCTCGAGCCACGTGTCCCCATACTGGCCCCTCCCGCCGGATTGCTTTTTGTACTTGCCTTGAACGCGCGTTTTCCCCTTGATGGTTTCCTTGTAAGGTACTTTGGGGGTTGTGAGATGGACCTCCACGCCGAATTTCCTTTTCAGTTTCTCGATGGTGATTTCGATATGCACCTGTCCCATCCCGGATAGAATAATTTCCTTGGTCTGATCATCGCGATGAAAGGATATGGATGGATCTTCTTCCACGAGCCTGTTCAGGGAGGTCATGATCTTGTCCTCGTCCCCCTTCGTCTTGGGCTGCACGGCGAAGGACATGACGGGAGGAAGAGACGGAATTTTTTCATAAACAATGGGAGATTTCTCGTCGCACATCGTATCGCCGGTCGTTGTTTCTTTCAGTTTCGCGACCGACGCGATGTCACCGGGGACCAGAGATTCAGCCGGCTTCTGGACTTTTCCCTCAAGAAAGGAGATGTTTCCAAAGCGTTCCGCGGCCTTCTTGGAGGGGTTGTAAAAGTTGGCATCCGAAGTGGCCGTTCCTGAGTAAACCCTGAAAATCGTCAGTTTGCCGGCATAGGGGTCGGCAATGGTTTTAAAGACAAAGCCTGAAAAGGGTGCGCCGGGATCGGGCCGTCTTTCCTCGACCGTGTCCTTGCCGGGTTTTTTTCCCTTCACGGGACCGAGGTCTACAGGGGAGGGAAGGTAACGGACGATCATGTCCATCAACGGCTTGATGCCGATATTTTTTAAAGCGGATCCGCAGATCACCGGGATCAAGTCACCGGAATTGACCCCTTTACGGATACCGGATTTCAACTCATCGGGTTCAAGATCGCCCTTGTCAAGATAGCGGTCCATGAGACCCTCTTCACATTCGGCCACATCCTCGACCATCGTTTCTCTGTACCGGGTGGCCATCTCCTTCAAAGGATCCGGAATTTCTTCCGATTTGAAATTTCCCTTGGTTTCATCAAAGATGAGCGCTTTCATCGCGATGAGATCTATGAGGCCTCTGAACTGATCCTCGCTGCCGATGGGGAGGTAAAGGGGCGTGATCTTTTTTCCGAAGGAGCTCCTGACGCTTTCAAGAGACTTATTGTAATCGGCTCTTTCGCGGTCCATCTTGTTGACATAAACGACACGCGGGAGCAAAAATTGGTCGGCGTATTCCCAGACCTTTTCCGTCTGAAATTCGACACCGCCCACGGCGTCGATGACAATGACAACGCTGTCCACCACGCGCAGGCTGTTGAGCGTATCCGTCGCAAAATTTGAATCACCGGGCGTATCCACGATGTTGATTTTTCCCTTTTCCCAGTCAAAGAAATTGACGGCGGCGTTGATGGAGATGTGCCTTTTTTGCTCTTCAGGCTCAAAATCCATGCTGGACGATCCGTCGTCGACTCTTCCGAGCCGGTCCGTCTTGCCCGAAACGTAGAGAAAGGACTCGCAGAGGGAGGTCTTGCCTGTTCCACCGTGTCCCACCACAGCCACATTTCTCAGAGAATTCGATTCATATTTTGCCATAGTTACTCCTTTCTATACCAGAGAACCGCTATAATCATTTAGAATCAAATTTGTCTATCTTACCTGTGAAATCAAAGTCAAGATAATTTTAGCCAAAAGGACGGTTCTCTTGACAGATGAATGGATTTAAAGTATAAAAAAAACTTTTCCATTAAACAAAATCGCTGGATCTTTCTGCCGCCCCCTGTGCTGAACATCAGGGACTCTGCGGGGAGATGACGGAAAGGGAGGCAACGTTAAGAATGAAGACGCAAAAGATACGAAAGATAAGAAAGATACTCATCGCGAACCGCGGGGAAATCGCTCTCAGGATCATCCGGACCGTGAAGGAACTAGGACTTGATGCCGTAGCCGTGTATGAGAAGCCGGACAGCGAGGCCTATTTTCTCCGCTTCGCGGATGAAGCCGTCATGATCGGTGACGGACCCCGGAAAGATTATCTCAACATCGAAAAGATGATATGGGCTGCTCGAAACAGCGGAGCCGATGCCATTCACCCCGGTTACGGATTTCTGGCGGAAAACGCCGATTTTTCAGACGCCTGTGAGAAGGCGGGAATCGTTTTCATCGGACCGCCTCCCCAGGTGATCCGTGATCTGGGCAATAAGGTCGTGGCAAGAGAAATCATGGAAAGGGCGGGGATCCCCTTTATACCGGGAACGAAAAATCTGCGCCATGGAGATGAGGGAATAAAAGACGCCTTGGCGTTCGCGAAGACAGCGGGTTACCCCATCATGCTGAAGGCGACTTCCGGCGGTGGGGGCCGAGGGATCAGGAAAGTACAGAACGAAGCGGAACTGAAGTCCCAACTTCCCATGGCAAGAGCGGAGGCCCTTTCCGCATTCAATGACGACAGCATCTACATTGAAAAGCTCATCGAATCGCCCCGGCATGTGGAAATTCAAATCCTGGCGGATCGCTACGGGAATATCATTCATCTGGGTTCACGCGATTGCTCGATTCAGCGAAGACACCAGAAGCTGCTTGAAATAGCGCCGGCGGATCTTCCGGCGGATGTGATTGAAGTCATGCATCAAACAGCTATACGGGCTGCCCGTGAGGCCGGTTATGTCAATGCCGGAACGGTCGAGTTTCTGGTTGATCCGAAAACCAACAAATTCTGGTTCATGGAAGTCAATACAAGGCTGCAGGTGGAACATACGGTCACGGAGATGCTCACCGGTGTGGATATTGTCAGGCAGCAGGTCCTGATCGCCGAAGGAAATCCTCTTGAAATACCCAAAGAAAGGGTTCAGCTGACAGGCCGTGCCATCCAGGTGAGAATCAACGCAGAAGACCCGAAGAACAACTTCATGCCCGAGGGAGGAAAGCGGGTAGAGGTCTATCAGTCCCCCGGCGGACCTGGAATAAGGCTGGACGGCATCGTTTACCAGGGCTATAAAATTCCCACGGACTATGACTCTTTGCTGGTTAAGTTGACGGTCAGGGGCTACGAGTGGGAGCCCACGATCCAGAGACTGAAGAGGGCATTGAATGATTTTCTGATCGTGGGGCCGAGTACCACCATCCCTTTCTATCTGGCGATCTGTGATGAGCCGGACTTCAGGCGCGGTGTTTTCGACACGGGATATCTGGATACTCACCCGGACATTTTCAATTATCCTGAACCCGAGCGCGAAATAGCCAAGCTGGCCAAGCTCATAGCAGAGATTCATTCGAAGAAAATGAACCCCTATGCCGCGTGATCGGCTGAAAAAGGGACTAAAGAAGTTCAACCAAAAGCTGTTTGAGGAGTTTCATGGCTATGAAAATATCACAGGAGATTTTAAACGAAAGAATCACTCCGGCTGATTTCATAAAAAAAGGCGCCCCACATATCCTTGACAGGCTGAGAAAAGCCGAAGGATTCTATCTGACCAATACGGAAAGAGACCTGTCCCAATCCGATTTCAAAAATCGAGTCATGCCTCACACGCAGATCCTTGTTTCGGCGGAAAGAAACGCGGCGGGATTCTTTTCCATAGAGATTTCGGGCGGTGCCTCCGTTCATGTAGACATGCTTAGAAAACAGATGAATCCACTCGAGAAACTCGAGATTCTTAGCAGTTACATGCCGGATACCCTGTTCCAGACCCTCTGCCGAGGGATCAATCTTTTTGGATATCGTCCTTACCCGGAAAATGTCATCCGCATGACCGTGCAAAGCTTCGCGCGTTACATCCAGGTATGGCGTGTCTTCGATTTTCTGAACTACATCCCCAACATGATCCCTGTTTTCGAAGAGGTGAAAGCCGCGGGCTGCATTCTGGAGCCCTCCATCTGCTTTTCGACAGGCCCGGAACACACCGATGAGTTTTACATCAGAAAGGTCCGCGAGATCATTGACGTGACAGGGGAAGACATCATTCTCTGCATCAAAAATCATGCGGGACTGGGAACGCAGAAAAGAATAGGAGACCTTGTTCACGCTATTTTGCAGAGATATACGGATCTCATCATCCACTACCACGGTCACAACACCGACGGTAACGATATCGGGCGCACTGTGGAGGCCGTCCGGAACGGCGCCAAGATCGTGAACGGGGGCGATCACGCTTTCACGGGATTTTACGGACCCCCTCCGCTGCTGACTATTATTGAAACGCTGGAAGACTACGGCCATCATGCCATGGGCATCGATCGACAGGCCATCATCGACACATCGAACCGTCTGAGGCCGGAACGAGAATATTACCGGGAATTCGAGTCTCAATTCCTTGGATTTGATCCAACGGTTCAGATCCACAAACTGCCCGGCGGCGCCACGGGGTCAAGTTTTGAGCAGGCGGTCAAGGGCGGTTTTCTCCACCTCATGCCCCAGATGCTTCAGGAAGAGCTGCCGAATGTCCAGGTGGAACTGGGCAACTGGTGGAGTGTGACCCCGGGTTCACAGATTTTGTGGACGGCTGCGGTGAACAACGTTTTGAAGAAAGCCCGTTACAAAGATGTCAACGATGATCTCAAGAATCTCATGCTTGAGCGCTACGGGGAATTCCCCTTTTACAAACCGGCCGACTGGATCTACGAGACAATTTTCGGAAAGGACTGGAAAAAAATTGTTGAACGGGACGGCGGCTATCAGAAGATAGAGGATATTGATATTGATATTGAGAGGCGAGTTCTGGAGCACCGGATGGGAAGGAAGGCCACCGATGACGAACTGGTTCTCTATCTGCAACATCCAAATGATGCGGTGAGTTTCTTCAAGTTCCAGGAAAAATTCGGCAAGACATGGGCTCTTCCGCCGAAGATATGGTTCCACAGGGGAGGCTTTAATCTGGGTGACAGATTCGAGTTCCCGGACGCGTACGGAAAGCTTCACAATATTGAGATAGGACCGCAGAGGAGAACAAAAGCGGGCGATTTTATTACCTATGTTGTGATCGACCATCATACAGAGCCTATCCTTACGACCATGGACGAGGACGCAAAACGTGAAAAAGCAAAACCCACGCTGTCCGCCAAGGAGATATCCGCTCTGGCCAAGTCCGGGGATATCCGATCCCCCATCAAAGGAACGGTGAATGAGGTTCCTGCAAGCAGCGGAAGTGATGTGTCTGCCGGCGAGGTCCTTATCGTCCTTGAAGCCATGAAGATGTTGACCAACGTTCTCTCAGAAGTGAATGGGACGATTTCGGAAATTTTTGTTTCTCCTGGAGATGCCATTGACGCAGGGGATCCGCTGGTCATGATCACTCTGCCGGGATAAGACGTATGAATGCGGCTGGAATAAACGGCCGTGCGGAGATGAGTCGTGCCGGAACTCCCCGAAGTTGAAACAGTGTGCAGGCAGCTCGCTCGTGTTCTTCCATCCGCCGTTCTTCAATCGGTGATTGTGTATGATAAAAAGCTCCTTCACATCCATATTCCAAAGGGACGTAAAGTTCAATCCGTCAGGCGCTGCGGAAAATCAGTGGAGATTCTCTTTGAAGGTTCTGTGTCCCTTCTGATTCATCTGCGCATGACAGGACGATTATGCTGGATGGCAGATCAGACACGGCCTCTTTACAGCAGGTGGGTCATCGTGTTTGACGCGGGGCGCTTGCATCTTGTGGACCCCAGGAGGTTTGCCACCGTCTCTCTCAAAGGATCTTCCACAGGAAGAGGCGCCGTCCTTGATCCCATGGAGGAACTTAGCGGCCGTGATCTTTTGAGAGCGTCCTCGGGAAGGCGTCTTCCTGTAAAAAATTTTTTAATGGATCAGAAAATCATCGGTGGCATAGGAAACATATACGCCTGTGAGGTGCTGCATCGTGCCGGGATCAGCCCCTGGCGGAGGGCCTGCGACCTCGATGAAATTCGCTGGAAACGGGTTTTGAAGGCGTTGCAGTTCATACTTGAAAAAGCGATTCAATGCGGGGGGACAACGATCTCCGACTGGTCGGATCTTTTCGGCCGAAAGGGATTGTATCAAAAGCATTTAAGCGTTTACGGCCGAAAAGGGAAACCTTGTCCGAGGTGCGGAGCTCCAGTCATACGGACGATATTAAGCGGCAGGGCTACATTTTTTTGCACATCATGTCAGGAGTCGTAAAATCATCAAAGGGAAAGAGGTCCAAAAATGAAAAAATATGAATGCACCGTTTGTGGGTATATATATGATCCCGCAGAAGGGGATAAGGAGGGAGGTATAAAAGCCGGGACCCCCTTCAGTGACCTTCCAGACGATTGGAATTGCCCGGTCTGTGGTGCTGCGAAGGACATGTTTGAACCCATAACCGAATAGACCACACCCGGAATCACGATCAACCATTCGATTTGGGGCAATGATATAACTTTTCGTATTCATGATGTATTGTGACAAAATGATTCATCCGGGCAATCAGGTCTTGACAAGCTTTATTTTTATGGTAGATTTCCCACGATGCGTTTGCCTTGTCATTGCCTGAGTGAAAACAATCTGTCTGGAAGGAGATGAAGTGGCAAAGGAAGTTCTTTCAAGAATCATCTTTTACTTCAGATACTTTTTTTCTCATATGCAGATTTTGATCATCAAGATGCACGATGTGCTTGCCTCGGCATTGTCAGGACTAATTGGAATCTGGAAAAGGATGACAAGATTTCTCAAGACCTCGAGGGATCATTACACGGTTTTGATTGTTCCACAGAAGAAAAGTTCTGTCAGAAAGATCAACGCTTCCAGCAACGCGGTACGGTTGATTACGATAGCGGCCGTCATCGTTTCGATGTCCTTTCTTTACATCTTCTATGAATTTCTCACAGCCAAAAGGGATAATTTCGAATTATACGAATTGAGAAAGCTTTCCTCGGCTCAGAGAGAGCAGATTCAAAGGATAGCCTCCAAAATCGGCTATTTTGAGAAGAAAATGGAAAGCCTGAAGGAATACGACAACAAGATCAGATCCATGGCGGACATGTTCAGACAGGAAAAACAGGAGAGAGCGCCTTACAGAGGCGTCGGGGGACCGTCTCCTGATCATTACGGATCGACCACTTCCGGCAACGATGCGGCCGTGATGGGCCGGATAAGCAAGAGCATGGATCAATTGATCCAGGAGGCATCGAACCAGGAAAGAAGTTTCAAGGAAATCATTGAATTTCTTGAAAAGAGAAAATCCATCCTGGCAAGAACGCCTTCCATCTGGCCTGTGGAGGGATGGGTCACGTCAGGGTTCGGCATGAGGCGTTCTCCGTTTTCGGGCAGGAGGGAATTTCACGGCGCCATAGATATAGCATCGCGAAGCGGAAAAGAAATAATCGCTCCGGCGGACGGGATTGTTTCAATCGTGGAGCACCGATCGGATTTGGGAAACACCGTTACGCTTGATCACGGAAACGGGTTAACAACCGCCTATGCCCATCTCCTGAGGAGCAGCGTGCAAAAGGGGAAAAGCGTCCGCAGGGGGGAAGTCATCGGATACGTGGGCAGCACAGGAAGAAGCACGGGGCCGCACCTCCACTATGTCGTACAAATAAACGGTGTGCCGGTGAATCCTCGGAAGTATCTGCCTTGATATAGATACGAGGATGTTCCAACATCTTGCAGAAAATGAATGAAAGGCAATGAAATTCCGGTAAATCATTACCGGTTTTTTTTTCGGACGGGTAGACCATGTTTGGCTATGTATTAAAAAAAATTCTGGGAAGCAAAAACGACCGCGAACTGAAACGACTTTCCGTCATTCTGGATGAGATCAATCACTTTGAGGAGAGGCTTCAGCGGCTTTCTGACGCTGAATTGCAGGCGAAGACGGAATCGTTCAGAGAGATGTTGTCGAATGGGGCGGTTCTCGAGGATTTTCTGGCTGAGGCCTTCGCTGTGGTGAGAGAGGCTGCCAGAAGAACCGTGGGCATGAGACCCTTCGATGTCCAGATCATCGGCGGGCTGGTGCTTCATGAGGGAAAGATTGCCGAAATGAAAACCGGCGAGGGGAAAACCCTGGCCGCGACAATGCCTGTTTATCTGAACGCGTTGATGGGAAAGGGCGTGCACGTGGTCACCGTGAATGACTATCTCGCGAGACGCGACGCGGAATGGATGGGCCCGATCTATAAATTCATCGGCTTATCCGTGGGGGTGATCGTCCATGGAATGGACGATGATGAACGAAGAACGGCATACAAAGCCGACATCACCTATGGAACGAACAACGAATTCGGCTTCGATTACCTCAGAGACAACATGAAATTCAGTCTCGAGGACTATGTCCAGAGAGATTTTCATTACGCCATCGTGGACGAGGTGGACAGCATCCTCATCGATGAGGCGCGAACTCCTCTGATTATATCGGGAGCCGCGGATGAATCCACGGATAAGTACTATCGGATCAACCAGATCATACCGCGTCTCCACAAGGACAGGGATTATTCGGTTGATGAAAAGAGCCGGACCGTTGTGCTGACCGATCAGGGCGTGGCGAACACGGAGAAGCTGCTCAAGGTTCCCAACCTTTATGACCCGAGAAATATCGAGAGCCTTCATCACGTGAACCAGGCGCTGAAGGCTCATAATCTTTTCAGAAGGGATGTGGATTATCTCGTCAAGGAAGGGCAGGTCATCATTGTGGATGAGTTCACCGGAAGAGTCATGCCCGGGAGGCGATACAGCGATGGTCTTCATCAGGCCCTCGAAGCGAAAGAACATGTGAAGATCGAGCGAGAAAATCAGACCCTCGCGACCATCACGTTCCAGAATTACTTCCGGATGTTTGAAAAACTTGGCGGCATGACAGGAACAGCGGACACGGAAGCTCAGGAATTCAAGGAGATATACAATCTCGAAGTGATCGTCGTTCCGACGAACATGCCCATGATCCGGACAGATCATCCCGACGTGATCTACAAAACGGAAAACGAAAAATTCAAAGCGGCCGTCACTGAAATCAAAGAGCTTCACCAGAAGGGCAGGCCTGTTCTTGTGGGCACCATATCCATCGAAAAATCCGAGTTCCTCAGCAAGTATTTGAAAAAGGAAGGAATCAAACACCACGTTCTCAATGCGAAACATCATGAAAAAGAGGCCGAAATCATTGCCCAGGCTGGACAGAATGGGGCCGTGACTATTTCCACGAATATGGCGGGCAGAGGCACGGACATCAAACTTGGACCGGGTGTCGCGGAACTCGGCGGCCTTCATGTGCTCGGGACAGAACGGCACGAAAGCAGACGAATCGATAATCAGTTGCGGGGCCGTTCCGGGAGGCAGGGCGATATGGGTTCTTCACGGTTTTATCTTTCACTCGAAGATGATCTCCTGAGAATATTCGGTGCGGAAAGGATTTCGTCCATCATGGACAGGGTCGGCTTCGAAGAGGATCAGCCCATAGAGCACAATCTGATATCAAAGGCCATTGAGAATGCTCAGAAGCGCGTGGAGGGACAGAATTTTGATATCCGCAAACACCTTCTGGAATACGATGATGTCATGAATCAGCAGCGGCAGATCATTTACGGACAGCGCAGGGAAGTACTGGGCGGCGAGGATCTGTGGCCTTATCTCGACGAGATGCTTGAGGAAGTCGTGGATGATTCTCTTGACCGTTTCATCGACGAAAAAGCACACCCCGAGGAATGGGATTTAAAAGGGTTGGACGACTGGGTCCTCAAGCAGTTTTCTCTCAGCCTCAAAATGAAGGATATCGATCCGGACCGGGTCGAGAAGAATGCATTAAGGGATAAGATTCTCTCCGGTGTGAAGACACATCTGCGGGAGAAAGAGAGTACCTTTGGAAAACCGGTCATGGATTATCTTATGAGGTATATCATGCTTCAGTCCATCGATACGCACTGGAAGGATCATCTGCTGGACATGGATCATCTCAAGGAGGGCATTGGATTGAGGGGCTACGGGCAGAAAGATCCGAAGCGAGAGTATCAGAGAGAAGGCTACGACATGTTTCTTGATATGAATGATCGCATCAAGGATGATGTGCTGGAAAAACTTTGCATGGTCCAGGTTCAACGAGAGGATGAATTGCCTGAATCGAGAGACGATCAGAGACAGGATTACGTCATGAGCCGCGGAGGCCAGCCGGCAGATGGAAAAAGTGTTAAACGAGATGGACATAAGGTCGGCAGGAACGAGCCCTGTCCATGCGGGAGCGGTAAAAAATACAAGAAATGCTGCGGGAAATAAGAATGAACATGATGTCGGTCAAAAGGCGATGAGAGGAAAAGATGAAGAAAGAAAATGAGAATCTTATCGTTCCAGGATTTATGGCCAATGGGATTCACGCGGGTATCAAGGAAGACGGGCGGAAGGATCTTTCTCTGATTTTTTCAGACCGACCGGCGAGCGCGGCGGGCGTTTTCACAACGAACGCCTTCAAGGCAGCCCCCGTCATTCTTGACATGGAAAGGCTGAAAACGGGCGAGGCGCAGGCTATTCTGGCAAACAGCGGTAATGCCAACGCCGCGACCGGAACGCAGGGTCTCAACGATTCCCGTGCCATGGCCAAGGCAGCGGCCAACGCTATGAAGATTTCAGAAAAGCAGGTTCTGGTCGCATCCACGGGAATCATTGGAAAGAGGCTGCCTATTGGAAAAATCAACAAAAGAATCCCAGCGCTTGTGAGGGGGTTGAACCCGTCGGGTTTTCCTGACGCCCAGGAAGGCATCATGACGACCGATCAATTCCCCAAGATCGAATACAGAAAACGTGTGATTTCCGGAAAAGAAATCTCGCTTTGCGGGATCGCGAAGGGGGCGGGCATGATCGAACCGGGTATGGCGACTATGCTGTCGTTTGTCATGACGGATGCCGCGGTGGACAGCGAGACGCTCAGGCGATGCCTGGTCAGCGGGGTCGATGAAAGCTTCAATGCCATATCGGTTGACGGCTGCATGAGCACGAACGACACGGTGATTCTCCTCGCCAATGGCAGGGCGGGAAACAAAAGCCTGACAGGAAGATCACGCGATCTATCCGCTTTTCGGGACATGCTGTCTGAAATACTGCGGGCGCTCGCAATTTCCATCGTCAGGGATGGGGAGGGGGCGACCAAGGTCATCGGCATAAGGGTGGAGGAAGCTCGCACCCGGGAAGAGGCAAAGAAAGTAGCCTTCACCATCGCGCGTTCAAACCTCGTGAAAGCAGCGTTTTTTGGCCAGGATCCGAACTGGGGCAGAATCATATCCGCCATTGGGGCCTCAGGCGTTGCACTTTCTGTCGGTGACGTGAGGCTTTATTTCGACCAGATTCCGCTTTTCCGTCAAGGCAGGGGTGTCGAGGGGAATGAAAAGAAACTTTCAGAAGTGATGAAGAAAGAATATATTCAAGTGCTTGTGAAACTTGGAACCGGGAAAGAGATTTTTTCGGCCTATGCTTCTGATCTTACCTATGATTATATTAGGATCAACGCGCACTACCACACGTGAGGTCCGGTCATGCCTGTTTAATTGTAAGATTTCAGGTTGTTTTTGCCTTGATATATTGAATTTATTGTGTTATGAGCCTGCGCGACTACACACACCTTCCGACCGTAGAGGGGTTGCTTTTCTTAAAAGTTCCGATATGGAATGACGGGGGTGGCGGAAACCAAACAAAACAGGAGGAAGCTTTATGGCAAATGTTTCGATGAAATTGCTGCTGGAGTCGGGGGTTCACTTCGGCCATCAGACCAACAAATGGAACCCCAAGATGAAGCCCTATATATTCGGGGCAAGAAACGGCATTTACATCATAGATCTGCAGCAGACCGTGGAATATTTCAACATCGCGTACAAGTTTGTATGCAATACGGTTGCTGAGGGAAAGGAAGTTCTGTTTGTTGGTACCAAGAAGCAGGCCCAGGAATCCATCAAGACAGAGGCGGAGAGGGCGGACATGCCCTATGTCAACCAGCGGTGGCTGGGAGGGATGCTGACAAACTTCTCGACCATCAAGAGGAGCATCGACAGACTGAATCAGCTGGATAGAATGTTCAATGACGAAAGCGTTTATGCTTTTCCAAAAAAGGAAATACTTGGACTCAAGAAGGAGCGCGAAAAACTTGAGAAGGTTCTCGGAGGCATAAGAAAGATGAACGGACTTCCGGGGGCCCTCTTCATTGTGGATCCGAAAAAGGAGAACATAACAGTAAGGGAGGCTAGGAAATTATCGGTGCCCATCGTTGCCATTGTGGACACGAACTGTGACCCTGACACGATCGATTACATCATCCCGGGAAACGATGATGCCATCCGGGCCATAAAGCTTTTTGCATCACGGATAGCGGATGCGGTACTCGAAGGGAAGTCGCGTCTGGAAGAGAAAATACAGGCGGAGAGCGACAAAGGGCCCGGTGAAAGGATATCGAATGAAACGGGAGAGGCTGAATCCGATGTTCCGGAAAGTGTCGAAACGAAAGATGCATCCGGTTTGGAGTAGCCTTAAAAAACCGAATATTGAATCAAGAAAATTCAGGAGGTACGAAATTGGATATATCGGCATCAATGGTAAAAGACCTGAGAGCAAAGACCGGGGCCGGAATGATGGATTGCAAAGAGGCTCTGACGGATTCTAATGGTGATTTTGAAAAAGCGGTGGAATACCTCAGAAAGAAGGGAATGTCCGCTGCGACGAAGCGTTCCTCCAAGGCCGCGAAAGAGGGAACCATCGCGTCTTATATCCATATGCAGGGCAGAATAGGGGTCATGGTGGAGATCAACTGCGAGACGGATTTTGTGGCGAAAACGGACGATTTCAAAGCCATGGCGAAGGATATTGCCATGCACATTGCGGCGACAAATCCCATGTACGTCTCTCCAGAGCAGATTCCAGAGGATGTGCTCGCAGTAGAAAAGGATATCTACAAGAGTCAGGCCGCTGCAGAAAAAAAACCCGAAAAGATCTGGGATAAAATCATCCAGGGAAAGCTCAAGAAATACTATGAAGAGGTTTGCCTTCTGGATCAGAAATTTATCAAGGACCCCGATATTTCCGTTGGAACCCTTGTCAATAATCTCATTGCGAAAACCGGGGAAAACATCATGGTCAGAAGATTCGCGAGATTCCAGCTCGGCGAGGAGCTGAAAAAGTAAGGAGCGTGACCAGCCCATATAATGAACAAGCAGCCTGCCTATAAGCGTGTTCTTCTGAAGCTCAGCGGAGAAGCTCTGAAGGGAAAGCGGTCCGGGGGCATCGACGCGGATGTTCTTTGCTTCATCGCTGAAGAGATCAAAGAAATCGTCAGCCAGGGTGTCCAGCTCGGCATCGTCGTGGGCGGAGGTAACATCTTCAGAGGACTGGAGGGAAATGCGAAAGGTATCGACAGGAATTCCGCGGACTACATGGGAATGCTGGCGACCGTGATCAACAGCGTCGCCCTGCAGAACGTCATGGAAAATGCGGGCATTCCGACCCGCGTCCAATCAGCCATTGAGATGCGTGAGATCGCGGAGCCATTCATCATCAGAAGGGCTGTGCGACACATCGAAAAAGGAAGAGTGGTGATATTCGCCGCCGGCACGGGAAATCCCTATTTCTCAACGGACACCGCCGCGGCATTGAGAGCCATGGAAATCCGGGCTGATGTGATTCTCAAGGCAACTAAAGTAGACGGCGTCTTTGATAAGGATCCCGTGCTCCATAAGGATGCAAAAAAATTCGATACGATCAGTTATATCGATGTGTTATCAATGAATCTTAAAGTAATGGATTCTACTTCCATTTCCCTTTGCAGAGATAACAATCTTCCAATTATTGTTTTTAATCTCGATAAAAAGGGAAACATCAAGGCGGTCGTCTTCGGTGAACCCATAGGAACGGTGGTCGGGGGTTGATGCAATGAAAGAAAAGGTGTTCAAGGAATTAAAGAACCAGATGGATGGCGCCATCGTGTCTCTTGAGAAATCGCTGGGAAAGGTTAGAACGGGACGGGCGTCTCTTTCCCTTCTGGACGGAATAAAGGTGGATTATTACGGGGTGCCGACGCCGCTGAATCAGGTGGCATCCTTATCCATACCGGAAAGCAGGCAGATTATCATATCGCCATGGGATGCAAGCGCCATCGGAAATATAGAGAAGGCCATCCAGAAGTCCGAGTTGGGACTCATGCCGAACAATGACGGGAAACTCATCCGAATTCATATACCGCCGCTGACGGAAGAGAGAAGAAAAGAACTTGTAAAGGTCGTAAGGAAAATTGGGGAAGAGTCGAAGGTCAAGCTCAGAAATGCGAGACGTGACGCGAACGAACAGTTCAAGGTGCTTAAAAAGGACAACAAGATATCCGAAGACGAACAGTTCAAGTACCAGGGTGAAGTCCAGAAGCTGACGGATGACCATATCAAAAAAACGGACGGTATTCTTACGGCAAAGGAAAAGGAGATCATGGAAATCTGAACTCTGCTCATGAAATTCATTGATCAGATTCAGGGAGCCTTCAGGCTCCCTATTTGTTTGTTCACAGAAGAACAAAAGCGACATTTCTTGAAAACGACTGCGGGCTATGATAATTGAAATGACGGAATGGAAATGCATAAACACGAGGCTTGATGGACAGGCTGGATAAGAAGAGGCTGCCGAAGCACATCGCGATCATCATGGACGGCAATGGACGGTGGGCTCAGAAAAACAATCTGGGCAGGATTTCAGGACACCGGGCAGGCGCGGAGTCCGTCCGCGTTATCGTGGAGGCCTGCCGTGAAATCGGGATCCAATATCTGACCCTGTATGCTTTTTCCGTTGAGAACTGGATGAGACCGTCAAGGGAAGTCCGGGCGCTGATGAATCTTCTGGTCCAGTATCTTAAAAGCGAATACGAAACAATGATCAGAAACGATATCCGGCTGAACACGATAGGACAGATTGAAAACCTGCCCGTTAACGTGAGAGAATTTTTAGTAAAGACCATGGACTCCACAAGCAGTTGCAGGGGCATGGTTTTGAGCCTGGCCCTCAGTTACGGCGGAAGAGACGAAATTGTCCGCGCGGTGAAGAAAATTGTTCAGAATGCGGTCGATGGAAAAATGAAATCCATCGAAATCTCAAAGGACCTCATTTCAAAAAACCTAGACACGGACGGAATACCGGATCCGGATCTCCTGATACGGACAAGCGGGGAATACCGCCTGAGCAATTTCCTCCTCTGGCAGTCAGCCTATTCGGAACTCTACTTCACGGAAGTTCTCTGGCCGGACTTTCGAAGAGAGAATTTGATCGAAGCCATCCTGGATTATCAGAACAGGGAGAGAAGGTTCGGGCTGACAAGCGAACAATTGACGAAAGACTGAATCATATGACACCTCACTTGAAGAGATGGCTGACGGGAGTATTGGCGGTTCCCCTCCTGTTTTCAATCATTTATTTCGGTTCAAAAGAGATATTTCTTCTGCTCGTGATTCTGCTGACCATTGCGGGAGCGGCGGAATATGGAGCCATGGCCTTTCAAAAGAACTTCTCCTGGGAAACAATCACGGGATTTGCGGCGGCATTCTTTATCCCTGTCGCGGCCTATTTCGGCGGTCTTCAGCTTATCCTCTCTGTGGTGACCGTATTTTTTATGTCCGCCCTGCTCATTTTCCTGGGCAGTCTGAAGGAGGCGCCTTTCAACATGTCTCCCGTAAACAAGGTCGCTTTCGGCATCCTTTACGTCCCCTTATTGATGGCTCACCTCGTATTGATTCGCAATTTCAGTGACGGAGTGTTCTGGATATTTTTCATGATCGTCATTGCTTTTACGGGGGATATCACCGCTTTTTATGTGGGACGTAAATTCGGGAAAAGGAAGCTGCTTCCGAATGTGAGCGCGGGCAAGACGGTGGCGGGGACGATGGGTTCGGTGGTCGGGAGCGTGGCGGGATGCATGATATTCAAAACGTTTTTATTCCCGGAAATCGCCATGGGGCATGCTGTTGTCATGGGGTTTGTGGGAAACATTGTCGGAGAGCTTGGAGATCTTTGCGAATCGGCGATCAAGAGAAGTGCCGGGATCAAGGACTCGGGTTTCCTTTTTCCGGGTCACGGCGGAGTTCTTGACCGATTGGATTGTATTCTTTTCATCGCGCCTTTTTTATATTACTACAGGCTTTACGTGATCGGGTAAAGCGGTATCCATACCACGGCCGCAAATGATTCATATTCAACAGTCATGATGAAGAAAATATCCATACTGGGCTCAACGGGATCGATAGGGGTCAGCGCTCTGGAGGTCATCCGGAAACACGCGGACAGGCTTTCCGTCGCGGCTTTATCGGCGGGCAGAAACATTGGACTGCTGAGAGAGCAAATCCGGGAATTCAAACCCGGGGTAATTTCCGTTCTTCATGAAGAAGATGCCAGGGGGCTTATGCGCTCCGAGGAAATGAACGGGGAGACCGAGGTCGTCTGGGGCGCGGAAGGGTTAAGAAGGGTCGCGACAGCAGGGGATGCGCATATGGTGCTCTCCGCCATTGTCGGGGGGGCAGGGCTTCTTCCAACTCTGGAGGCCATCGATGCCGGGAAGGATATCGCGCTGGCAAACAAGGAGACCCTTGTCATGGCGGGAGGGCTTGTTATGGAGAAAGCCCGTCAGAGACGCGTAAAGATACTTCCCGTGGACAGCGAGCACAGCGCCATCTTCCAGTGCATGGAGGGACACAGAAGACAGGAAATCAAAAGGATCATTCTAACCGCCTCGGGGGGGCCGTTTCTGAACCTTTCTGTTGAAAAGATGCGGCATGTAACGGTGAAGGATGCCCTGCGGCACCCGAACTGGAAAATGGGGAAAAAGATCACCATTGATTCCGCATCCATGATGAACAAGGGTCTTGAAGTCATTGAGGCCCGATGGCTTTTCGGCATGGATATTGAAAAAATCCATGTTCACATCCACCCGCAGAGCATTATTCACTCCATGGTTGAATATATAGACGGTTCCGTCATGGCGCAGCTTGGCATTCCCGACATGAAGGGGCCGATCTCGTACGCTTTTTCATATCCCGAAAGGTTCAAAAGCGAAGAAGAATCCGTCGATTTTATCAAGACCGGGAATCTCGAATTCATCCGGCCGGACATGGAGAGATTCCCCTGTTTGAAACTCGCCTATGAAGCGGCCAGGAAAGGTGGTACAATGCCCTGCGTTTTAAATGCGTCCAACGAGATCGCCGTGGAGGCCTTTCTTGCGGGAAGGATAGGATTCATGGATATTCCGGTTGTCATTGCGATGGCCGTGGCCGCGCATGATGTTGGAGAGGCCTCGTCCATAGGGGTGATCCTGGAGGCCGACCGATGGGCGCGGGAAAAAGCAATGAAAATCATTCAAGGGTTCAATAAACAATCATGATAGGTATAAACATTTTTGCCGTTATCATACTGCTGGGCATACTGATCTTTGTTCATGAGCTGGGACATTTTCTGGCTGCTAAATGGTCGGGAGTCGGTGTTCTCAAATTTTCCCTCGGATTTGGTCCACGCCTCTTAGGGAGAAAAGTCGGGGAGACGGAATATGTGATTTCCGCGGTCCCGCTTGGAGGTTATGTCAAGCTTCTCGGTGAATCGGAGGGGGATAAAATCGCGCCGGAAGATGAAAAGAGATCTTTTTTGAAGCAGCCGGTGATCAAAAGAATAGGGATCGTCGCCGCGGGTCCTTTTTTCAACTTTCTTTTCGCCGTCCTGGCCTTCTCATTGATATATATGATCGGGGTTCCCGCCCTGACATCGGATATCAGCGGTGTTCAGAAAGATTCCGTAGCCGACAAAGCAGGTCTGAGGGAAAACGATAAAATCATAGCCATGAACGGAAAAAAAATCACTACGTGGGGTGATATCGCTGAAACCATCACGAAAAGCGAGGGGAAGGAAATCTTCCTGCGCATTTCCCGCGGAACGGAAATAAAAGATGTCCGCTTAACTCCGCAGCTCACGAAATCCAAGAACATCTTCGGGGAAGATATGGATTCATACAAGATAGGAGTCCTCTCCTCGCAGAACACCACAACGAGAAGGCTGAATCCGATTATGGCCCTGTGGGAGGGAGTTCAGCAGACATGGACGATGACGGAACTCACCATCCTCAGCGTCATCAAACTCATGGAGGGCGTTATTTCTCCCTCTACTCTCGGCGGCCCCATTCTCATAGCACAGATGGCAGGGGCCCAGGTCAAAAAGGGAATATTGCCATTTATTTTTTTCATGGCCATATTGAGCGTCAATCTGGGTGTCCTCAACCTTCTGCCCGTTCCAGTCCTCGATGGGGGACATCTGTTCTTTTACGTGATTGAACTCGTCACGAGAAGGGAAATTAACATCAAGTGGCGTGAATGGGCTCAGCAGGTTGGCTTCGTTCTTCTCATTCTTTTGATGCTCTTCGTATTTTACAATGATATCATGAGGATATTCAGCGATTAGAATGTTGATCCTGGCCATCGACTCATCATCCAGAACGGGAAGCGTGGCCCTTTTGAGGGGCAATCAAGTCATGGCCGAATTTTCGCTCAGAACAGACGCCAATCATGCCGCAACCATCCTTTTGTCCATCCAGAAGGTCCTGGACTATTGCGAAGCAAAGGTGAAGGATATTGGTCTCATTGCCTTGACTACAGGACCAGGGTCTTTTACGGGACTGCGCATCGGTGCGAGCACCGTAAAAGGGTTGGCTTTGCCTTACAGCACGCCGGTGGCGGGCATCTCCACGCTGGAGGCATTGGCATATAACGCGATGCCTTCAAGGGTTGACATTTGTCCTCTACTGGACGCGAAAAAGAATGAGATCTATACAGCCATCTACAGAACCGGAGCGAATGGTCTTCCGGAACTCAAAGAGTTCGAAAGGGTGACGGAACCGCGCGGTTTTATAAGCCAGCTGTCAGACGACGTTCTTTTTCTGGGGGATGGCGTTCAAAAATATGCAGACCTCCTTGAAGAGTTGTGCCCCGTGAGGGCCGCCTTCGCGCCGGAGCATCTCCAGTTCATCCGGGCATCGGCAGTCGCACTTTTAGGGATGGAAAAATTCAACAGGCGTCAAACCGTCGACCTTTTAACGTTTATCCCCCGGTATCTTCGTCTTTCGCAGGCAGAGGTGAATTTGACAGGTTGAATTCCACGGGGGATGCTCTCATTGCGGCCATGTCTTTGGACAAGGGCGCGGTTGACATTCCTATCCTTATGGAATATAAATAAATCACCCGGAGGTGAGGACGTTCATGGAAAAAAGTGATGAAGATTTGATCGCGAGGTACGTTGATCAGGATGATGAACTGAAGAAACACGTGGAGAATCATAAAAGGTTTGAAAATGTTCTGGAAGACTTCAACAGAAGAGTTTACCTGACGCCGGAAGAGGAAATGGAAAAGAAGAAGATTCAGAAAATGAAACTTCACGGCAAGGACAGAATACACCGGATCCTTTTGAAATACCGGGAAAAATAAGCCGCACGCAGACATTTCAAGGGGTTTTATGAGCTCTCGAAACAGCTTGATTATACGGGAAGGCTACCCGTTCATTATACCGCTGGCCCTTTTCAGCGTTTTTCTCGCATTCGTTGGAATGCGATGGCTGGTCCTGCTTTTCTGCGTTCTAACGTTTTTTGTGACCTGGTTTTTTCGCAACCCGGAGCGGCATATTCCTGCCGGAGATGAAATCATCGTTTCGCCGGCGGACGGGCGTATTCTCAAAATCGAAGAAGTTGAGGGCAGTCCCTTCGGAGAAGGAAGACGCAGGAAGATCAGCATCTTCATGAATGTGTTCAACGTTCACGTGAACCGGGCGCCCTGTTCGGGAAAGATCCAGTCCATCCGCTATCATAAGGGACGTTTTCTCTCGGCAAACCTGGAAAAGGCTTCCGAGCTGAACGAGAAAAACGCCATTCTCATCCGGACGGATTCGGGGATTGATATTGTCACCATACAGATCGCCGGCCTCATCGCGCGACGGATCGTCTGCTGGATCAAAGAAGAAATGCACATTCAAAAAGGGGAGAGGTTCGGCATGATTCGATTCGGATCGAGACTGGAGGTCATAATGCCCCTTGAAGCGAAGGTTAGTGTTCACGAGGGTGATCGGGTCAAAGCCGGAGAAACACCGATAGGATGCCTGCTATGAAAAACAGATCGGGCTTTGTTGCGAACATGAGAAAAAGGAAAAAATTCAACCGTGACAAGATGAAAAAGGGCATTTATGTTCTGCCAAACCTCTTCACGACGGGGTCCCTTTTTGCTGGATTTTATTCCATTATCGCATCCATGAACGGGAGGTACACTCACGCCGCCGCGGCCATACTGATTGCCATGGTGCTTGACGGACTGGATGGAAGAATGGCGCGCTTGACCAATACGACAAGCAAGTTCGGCGCCGAATATGACTCGCTGGCGGACCTTGTGGCCTTCGGCGTTGCGCCGGCTATTCTCGTTTACGTTTGGGCCCTTTCACCCTATGGCAAATGGGGATGGATGACCTGCTTCCTTTTCGTGGCCTGCGGGGCTTTGAGATTGGCTCGATTTAACGTGCAGATCAACGTCATTGACAAGGGTGTTTTCAACGGCCTTCCCATTCCGGCCGCGGCTATCGTTGTGGCGTCCACGATAATCCTTCTTCATCATCTGGGAATAGAAGGGCAGTATAATAATATTTCAATTCTCTTTGCGGTTTTTTTCCTGTCACTGCTCATGGTGAGCAGCATCAAGTACTACAGCTTCAAGGATGTGAATTATTTCGTGCGAAGGCCCTTCATGTCTTTCGTTCTGATTGTTTTGATCCTGATCATCGTGATCGCGGAACCTCAGATCACCATATTCACGTTTGCCGTTGGATATGGCCTTTCCGGCCCGGTCTGGTTCCTGATTCGAGTCGCCAGGCGCAAGGGCAGCCCCGCATTGCAGGAAAAACCCGAAGACACAGAACAGACAGCAAAGCCATAGGCATTTTCAGGGTATTTCTGAGGCACGGCAGGGAACTCCTGACGCCTTGATGATGCAGGCATGCAGCAAAAATTTATGAGAACGGTAAAAGTCATATGAAAAAATATCATGTCGCTGTGGTTGGAGCCACCGGTGCGGTGGGGAACGAAATGATCAGCATTCTGGAGGAAAGAGATTTTCCGGTTGGGAAACTGACCCTGCTTGCTTCCGAGCGATCCCTTGGAAAGGAGTTAACCTATCGGGGCAAGGCATATACGGTTCAGGTGCTCAAAGAGGATTCATTCACCGGAATAGAGGTCGGGTTGTTTTCCGCAGGCGGAAGCATCAGCCAGAAATTCGCGCCCATTGCCGCTCAGGCGGGTTGTGTCGTGATCGACAATACCAGCGCGTTCCGAATGGACCCGGATGTTCCCCTGGTCGTGCCTGAGGTGAATCCGAAAGACATCGGCGATTACATGAAAAAAGGAATCATCTCCAATCCAAACTGCTCCACCATTCAAATGGTGGTTGCGCTGAAACCCATTCACGATGCGGCGAAAATCAAAAGGGTCGTCGTTTCGACCTATCAAGCCGTTTCGGGGACGGGGAAAAAAGCCATGGATGAACTGATGAATCAGACGAGGGACATTATGAACTTCAAAGAACCCAGGATCGAGGTGTATCCTCATCGGATCGCGTTCAACTGTCTGCCCCACATCGATGTATTTCTTGAAAACGGATACACCCGGGAAGAGATGAAGATGGTCAATGAGACAAGAAAAATAATGGGAGATGCGTCGATTGCCGTTACGGCGACGACGGTGAGAGTTCCGGTGTTCCGGGGGCATTCCGAATCGGTCAATATTGAAACAGAAAAGAAGATAACCGCAGATGAGGCAAGGCGCCTCCTCATGAAGGCTCCCGGTGTAAAGCTGGTTGATGATCCGGGGAAAAAGGAGTATCCCATGCCAATCGATGCGGCGGGAAAAGATTTGACCCTGGTCGGACGTATCAGGGAGGATGAATCCATCTCCAACGGAATCAACCTCTGGGTCGTATCGGATAATCTGAGAAAAGGGGCCGCACTGAACGCTGTTCAGATTGCGGAAATTCTTATCAGAGACTATTTGCGATAGAATGAGAATCATAGGAGGGAAGGCAAAGGGAAGACGATTCGTCATTCCCGCAGGTTTACGGATCAGGCCGACCTCCGACAGGATCAAGGAGTCGCTCTTCAACATTCTTCCGGATGTTCATGGCGGACGATTGCTTGATCTTTTCGCGGGAACGGGAAGTGTCGGTATGGAGGCGCTGAGCAGGGGAGCGGCACGGGCTGTGTTCGTGGATAGCGAGAAGCTCTGTATCGAAGCCATCAAGGTTCATCTGACGCGTTTCGGTTTCAGCAGTCAAGAAGAGTGCATTTCAACAACGGCGGAACGTGCGGTTCAAATGCTTGGAGAACGGGGTGAGCGTTTTGAGGTGATCTTCATGGATCCCCCCTATGATGAGGGATTTGTGAAACGGACGCTTGATGAGATCAGCGACAGTCCTATTCTTGCGGAAGATGGAATCGTAGCCGTCCAACATTCCGCGAGAGAGGCGACTGAAGATGGAAGGGGACGAATGAAGCGTATCGATGAGAGAGTTTACGGCGACAGCGTCCTGTCTTTCTGGAAATGGAGATAACGGAAACATGGTCATGGAGAAAATTGCGGTTTATCCCGGGTCATTTGATCCCATCACGAATGGACATCTGGACATTATAAGGCGCGGCCTTCGTTTTTTCGACAGGATGATCATACTTGTCGCATACAATCCCAACAAGCAGGGCCTCTTCACCGTGGAGGAGCGGATACAGCTCATACGTGAAGTGGTGGGCGGCGACCCGAGGATTGCCATCGACAGTTCCTCGGGACTGCTGGTGGATTACGTTAAAACGGCGGGCGCCAATGTGATTCTCAGAGGCCTGAGAGCGCTTTCAGACTTTGAGTACGAGTTCCAGATGGCCCTCATCAACAGACGGCTCAACCGGGAGATCGAAACGGTTTTTCTGATGACGGGTTACAAGTGGTTTTACACGAGTTCACAGCTGATCAAGGAAGCCGCCAGCCACGGGGGCTCTGTGAGAGGGCTCGTGCCGGATGTGGTTCTTCACCGGCTTGAGGATAAGTACGGGTATCGGTTGAATTCGGGAGGGACGGAATCATCGTGAAGCTGGCATCGAGAATTGGAAAGATAAAACCGTCTCCAACGCTGGCCATCACGGCCAGGGCCCAGGCGCTGAGAGCGGAGGGCAGGGACATTATAGGTTTTGGAGCGGGGGAACCGGATTTTGACACTCCGGAGCACATTAAAAGGGCCGCGATCATCGCTCTTGAAGAAGGTTTCACGAAGTATACACCGGTAGGCGGAATAGATGAACTCAAGGATGCGGTTGCCGCCAAACTCAAAGAAGAGAATAATCTTCAATACAGCCGCTCACAGATTTTCGTTTCATGTGGAGCCAAGCATTCACTATTCAATCTGGCCCAGGTTCTTTTCGAAGAAGGGGACGAGGTTTTGATACCGGCACCTTATTGGGTCTCCTATCCGGACATTGTCGTTCTGTCAGGCGCGACCCCTGTCATCATTCAAACGAAGGAAACGGAAGGGTTCAAACTGAGGGGGAAGGAACTCAAGAAGGCCCTGACAGGGAAGACGAGAGCCCTTATTATCAACAGCCCGTCGAACCCGACCGGCGTGACCTATACACGAGAAGAACTGAAAGAGCTGGCCGACGTGATTGCAGAAAGCAGCGCCCTGGTCATTTCCGATGATATCTATGAAAAGATCCGTTATGACGGTACTTCCTTTACGAACATGGCCATGCTGAATGATGAGATGAGAAACCGAACGGTTGTGGTGAATGGTGTGTCAAAGAGTTATGCCATGACCGGATGGAGAATCGGTTATGCCGCAGGGCCTGAAGAGATCATAAGTGCCGCCACCGATTATCAGAGCCAGAACACGTCCAATCCAACGTCCATTGCTCAGAAGGCAGCCGTTCAGGCCCTTAAGGGAAACCAGGAGTCCGTATCGATCATGGTCGGCGAATTCATGAAGAGGCGAGATGTTATGGTTAACTTCCTTAATGATATCCAAGGGGTGACCTGCATGAAACCTCAGGGGGCCTTCTACGTTTTCCCCAATGTGTCGCGCCTGTACGGAAAGACGTTCAATGGGAGAAAAATTCTTTCCTCGGCGGATCTTTCAGAGTACCTGCTTGA
>Ga0268276_1001317_pt1 | contig 24948 bp, 30 predicted proteins | sample saktaG_4_FD_190145 | JGI IMG/M metagenome (GOLD analysis project Ga0268276, IMG submission 190145) | Saline water microbial communities from Sakinaw Lake, British Columbia, Canada - sak_2010_1_5_45m | ecosystem: Environmental > Aquatic > Non-marine Saline and Alkaline > Saline ... | reverse complement strand
AACCTGTTCTTGCAGTTGAATTATCTAAAAAATAAGCTCCATCATTTCCATATTTGGCTATTGTTGAAGTTCCCCAATTTGTTCCATTCCAATAGCAATATCCAGATACAGTTGGATTGCATGGCTTAGTATAACTGACTGTTTCATTAGTCCATTCCCAGACATTTCCAGTCATATCATAAACACCTTCTGATGAGACACAGCTTGATATCCCGTCTGTTTTATTTCTTCCTGTATCGCATGCATTGCCAGAAGAGTATGAATTGCCCGCGCACCAAGTTCCTGAACCAGTAACGCAGAAATAAGGAGAACTTGCTAAGTCTGATGGCAGATTATAATAAATTCCTTGAATGTTTGCAGCACCAAGCCACTCTTCATCTGTGCATAAACGCTTGCCTGCATTTGAGCAGGCAGTTCTTGCTGAATTTGCAGATACAGAAACCCAGGGAATAACACCTCCTTGAGAAACAGCCATCATTGTTCCAGGATTATTTATTCTTGCAACATCAGTTGAATTTCCTATTGTTGTTGAATTTGCAGAAGGCATTGAAGCTTCATACTGGTCAATGCAATATCCATTCAACTTGTTAATATAAGACATGTTTGCGGGGCATTGGATTCTCTGGTATGTCCAGCTTAAATTATTCAAGGAAACATTGCTTCCTGTTGAAAAAATCTGGCTCGTATAAGTCCCGTTATTATAAGAAAGATTGAGCTGAACTGCAGTGTTTGTTGAATTATACAATGTTTGATTATAAGTTCCTTTATCAAAATCAGATTGAGATTTGTCAATAAATGTTAAAGCAAAAACTAAAGAAATAATTGAAAATACAATTATAGCAACTAACACCCCCTTATTTAATTTTAACATTTTTCATCCTCTTTTTGTTTATGCTCTCTTTTTTTACTTTACAACAAATTCCTTTTGGATTTTTATATCCAAATCCAAAACAGAAAACATGAACTCATAATTGCCTTTTTCTTCAAACTGGTAATCAATCAAATCCTCAATTTTTACTGAATTTTCAGAATTTATTTTAGTTTTAGGAATTTCTTTTAAATTAAAAGTTTCGGTTAAAATTGGCTGGTTATCTTTTGTTAATAATATCAGCCCATAGGCATCTGATTCTTCTTCATTTAAAATTATATTTCCTGTTAGGTTATCTCCTATTTTAAAATTATCTTCCAAATCCAAAACAGCGTTTCCCGCCAAGCTCACAAATGTATTACCAGAAATTCCTGAATTTTTTGAAACACCTCCCAAAAATATATAACCCACTCCCATAATCGAAATTATAGTCACTATATAAAGCACTGCCTCTCTTGTTTCCATGCAAATGAGAAGTTTTTGCATTTTAAAAGCATTGCTATCTCTTATCTTTTGGGGTAGCGGACATAATAAAACTTAAAAACCCCCTTCCCTATGTTATTTAATAAGATGGCAAAAAAAAGAGGGCGAGGAAAAGCAGGAAAAATTTTAGGCAGGAAGAAAAATAAAAAAGAAATCCCTGCAAAAAAACTGAAAAGAGAAAAATTTAAAAAAAAGATTAAAACCGACGATAGATTTCTAAGAACAGGCATTAAAGGTTTTGACTCTTTATTTGCAAAAGATAGGGGAATTCCAAATGGAGTATCTGTTTTAGTTGAAGGAGGTCCTGGAAGCGGAAAAACTGTTTTTTGCCTCGCTACTGTCAATGAATTATGCAAGAAAGGAAAAAAATGCCTTTATATGAGTTTTGAAGAGTCAGAAGAGCAATTAATTGAACATATGGGTGGTTTTGGATGGAAATCAAAAGAGTTTGTTAAAAAAGGCTTGTTAAGGATAACAAGATTTGATGCAATAGATGTTTCAAGGAGCATTGAAGCATTATTAAGTGCTGCTAAAAAAGAACTTTTAATTGAGGTAGAGCCCATGCTTTTTCCAGATGATTTTAAGCCAGATTTTGTAGTTATTGATTCTCTGACAAGCATTGCATCTGCATTTTCAGGAGAAGAAAGCAGATTTAGGATTTACATGGAACAATTATTTAGGTACTTGGAAAAAAATAAAATAACTAATTTTTTAATCAGAGAAGTTTCTTCTCCCTCACATATAGGAACTACATTCCAAGAACAGGGAGAAGCTGTTTCATTTTTATCTGATGGAATCATTGTTTTGTATAATGTTATTTATGATTCAGGAAGGAGGACCACTGCAATTGAAATTTTAAAAATGAGAGGTGTTGGCTTCAAAAAGGAAATTGTAGAAATGAAAATTATTGATGGGAAAGGAATTGAGGTAAATCCAGACAAAATTCTGAAGAAAACAGGAAAGAATAATTTTAGTTTAACTTAATTAATTTTTTGTCTTGCCTTCAAAAAAGCAAAAACTAAATTATTTCTATAATAAATTTTTAGAGAGATTATTATAAGATTTTGTGATTATAAGAAATTCTTATCTTTATTCAAATAACCCTTCTTTTTCAGATGATTAACTATTGCAGAACGAATAGCATCTGCCTCTGTATATCTAGGAAAGTCCTTTCTTTTCTCAGCTACCAGCTTCTCAACAGCCCTGTAAACCTCATCTGGAAATCTTGTTGTTACAGTTTTATTGTATTTTAACTCTTTACCCATATTTTACATACTTTGAGCTATTTTTTAAATGTTTCTAATGTAAACATTTGTTTCGCTTAACGTAAATAGAAACATTTATATATTTGTGTGTCTAATCTAATCTTAACCCGCAAAGGTAAGAAGAGTTCTGTGATAGCAGGTTAATATGAGATTCACCCTAAAACATACATCAGTTTGGCATTTCTACTCTGGAGTATGTTGCTTAACAAACAATAGAGATGCGGGGGTGCTATCTCCATGATCTCCCGAAGGGGAGATAATAATTTTGTTTATGGTTACTGCATCTGGCTGTTGATTATATCTCCTATGAAATTAGAAGGCGGTTTTAATGGTAGATAGAACTGCGTTCTTTTCATGCCGTATGGGACTTGGAACAAAGCAGAAGCTAAAGCAAAAGGCAGAAGAGCTAGGTGTAGATATGACTGAGCTTATTAAAAAGATAGCAGAAGAAGAGATTGTCTTTCTTGATAAGAATCTTAAAAGATTATTTAATACTATGAAGCTAGAAGTAAAAAATGGTTGTAGTGCTGACAGCAATACAAAGTTTAAGTATTTGAGAGAATAATCTTTTTTATGGAAAGAAGAACACTAATACCTCGAAATGCAATTGATACTCTTGGAAGTATTTATTATGACGAAAAATCTGGAACTTGGAGTATAATCAGAATAAAGGCAGATTTAGTAAAAGAATTTCCTCAGCTAAAAGAAAAGAGATCTAAGTTCTCATATCAATTAACTTATTATAGAAATATTGAAGAGTTGGAGAAAGCAATAAAAGAACTGAAGAAACAGAAAGATACTCCTTTGCCTGTGATGATGTGGTTGTATAAGGAGAGAGAAGCCATTTAGAAAATAGACAAGTTTATTTATCCAAATTAGAAATTAACTTTATATTTCTTTCAAATATCTTTTTATCAATAATACCAAAAACTCCCTGCAAACCATCTTTAAACTGATTAGAGTTAATTTCTTTTTTTATTTTTTTAATCCTGTCCTTAAACGAATACCTGCTTTCAACTTCTTTTTTTACCCACTCATTATTTTTTATTTCAGTTGCCAGTAAAAAGATGTCTCTTATATCTGTTTGCCTGCAACTTAACATTTTCATTACAAATAAAGCTTCGGGATTTATTATTCTTAATTTTAATTCTTCATTAATGGTCTTTCCTCTTAAGTTTCTTAACTTGGAATTTTCGAAAATCCAATCAGCGAGAAAGCTAGAATTAGTCTGCCTGTCCAAAACTTCTTGGATAAGTATGTCTATACTTACACTAAAATTTAATTGAATTTCCTTCTCAAACCTTTTGAAATTCCCATGATATAGCAGTTCTTCATTTGCTTTAACTTCTTTATATCCTGATTTTTCCAATTCCTTTTTTATTTTTCCCAACTCTGCTTCATCTTTTACAACAATATCACAATCAGCAGAAAATCTTGGGAGAGTATAAGCGTTTACAGCATATCCTCCGATAACTACAAAATCAAATTTCTTTATCTTTTTTAAGGTTTCAAATATCTCTTTTTCTCTAAGCTGTAATTCTACCATTATATTTCTCCTTTATGTAATTATAAGCATATAAATAAAAGCTGCTCTCTTTTGCTATTTTTGTTGTTTCTTTTAATGTTTCTACCTTTAAATCATTTTTGATTGTTGAATTAATCTTGTCAGTAGGAATTAAAATAACAAACTCCCCTATTGTTGTTCCGGAATTTACATAATTAGGGATTTTATATTTGTTAAAAAAGTCTTTCCAGTATTGCAAATCTTTCTTAAATACTTTAATAAAATAAGGGGACTTTTCTATGCCCCTTTGAACATAAGCATAATCGCTCCATATTTCTACTGCAGACAATCCTGTAAAAGCATATTCTCTTTCAGATTTCTGAACTATCTGGGGAACTTTGAATTCCAATATCTTTCTAAAAACATCTGCAGGACTAATGCAAATATAAGTATTCTTTGATTTTTTTATTATCCAGCCAGATCTCAATAATAAAGAGAATATTTTTTTCTTCATGCTTTGTCCAACTATCCAATCCAATTCATTCTGAGCAAATTCCTCCCTATTCCCATGCCTTGAAAAGAATAAGGCATACGCTCTTATGCCATAGGTCGGAATCCCGCTTACATCGTTAATTATCGTTGGTTTCATAGTTACCCATTAGGTAACTATGTATTTAAAGATTGCGGTTATATTAAAGAACGATAATATCTAAGTTAGAAATTCTATTTTTTTCTTAACTTCTTTTCCGGAATCATCTTTTACCTTAATAAATGTAAATCTACTTTGCTTATTTTCAATTGATTTTAAACCTATTCTTAATGGTAATATGTGATTCGCTTTGATAGAAACATCTTTTAACATTTCTCTTGAACCATTCCTAAAAGAAACATTTGAAGGCAAAATTAAATTTAATTTTGCAACACAATCGAAGGGTTTATTATTATATATCTGGAAAATAAGTATTTGTATTAAACCCTTAGGTACTCTGATCTTTTCTGGAGAATTTATTTTAAGCCCAGAATATTTTATATACTGTAAAGCACCTCCGAATATAAAAATAATAAAAAATAATGTCACAAGAGGGAATGTAATATAATTTTCATTGTGTGGTGGAAGATATTTAAATATTATAAGGTAAACAGAAAAAATCAAGAATATTGCCAAACTTATAAAATATCCAATGTTATAGTAATTTATCTCATTTAAAAATGATTTTTTAAAGGAAAATGCTCCAAAGATCCATAATAAAACAAGCATACTCACCAAAAATATCTTATCTAAATTGCCTATCTGAGAAAAATAGAATGTAAAAACAAACAAGACAAGGGTAATTATTAAAGTGTAAAACTTATCTTTTACCATTTTATCTTAACATATTTCTTACATATTCCCTATAAATCTTTGCTATAACTTCGTCCAGAATATCTTGAGAAATTTCTTCTCCACTAATTTTTATACTCGGAACCCATCCCCATTTGATAGAAAAATCTAATAAAAGCTCACCATGCCTTATAAAACCGCCAACACCATGCATTAATGCCCCTTTATTTATGTCGTTTTTTATCTTCGATTCCTCAAGAATATCTCCATTACCCTTATAATTAATGTTTGTAATTTTGGTCTCCCCATCTATTTTCAGGAAAACGCGGTTTATTTCTTCAATATCTAGGGATGTTATAAACCCCCTTGCTCTTCCATTATAGTCTTCTGCAATTGCTCCCTCATCTCTTATGCCTCCAGGAATTGCATAATAAAATTTGTTTAAATCGAGTATACCTTGCAATTCTTCTCTACATAATCTTCCTTCTTTAGGATTGCTTGTTTTAATTAGACAAAATCCTTCTTCTCTAAAAATTGAAAATGGTACAGAAACTGTTTTCTTTTCTACAAGTGCATTCCTTTCTACTATCACAATTCTTGAAGAAGATCCTATAAAAGTACCTTTTATCTCTCCGTTTGGTGATTCAATATCATCAAATCCTGGAACAAGACCTTCCCGAGTATTCTTTGGTGGCGAACTTTTAAGATTGGATATAATTTCATTTTTACTAATATTGGGCAAGTCATCTGACTTTACAATCTGTGCTGAACAATAACTGTTATACCCCTGTCTCCTTTTCTTTAAAATATCAACTAGCTGTTTTAATTTTTGATCATCCCATTCTTTTCTTTCTAATTCTGCAATACAAGGAGCGCAAGTTTTTTTATTAGTTAAATCTAATCCTTGTAATCTCCCGGCTTCTTTAAGTGAAGTTAAATCCATTTCTTGTAAGATATCCAAAACACCTGCGTTTTCCATAATACTTTTTGAAGAAATAGGAACTATAAAAAACTTTGGTTTATTTAATAAAAATAGGATAAGTATATCTGCGAATTACTTATTCATTTGGTGGCAGATTTCTAGTTTGATTTAATTTTGTCGTCGGTGAAATGCTTATATACACCTAGAAATAGCTAAAAATCCAGGTGGCACACCAGATGCCACCTTTTAATTTCTAACAATTCTATTAATCTTATTAATTATTGTTCTATTATCGCAAGTTTGACCCAATTTATTATATTTTGATGTGAATTTTTTATTTGTTAAAGCAAAAAGCCAGTTTTTGCCGTAGTCCTTGTTTAATAATTTGACTTTTGCCAGCAAACCTTTCTTATTATGCGTAAACATTTTGCCTGTTTCTATTTCAATAGCATATTTTTTATTATTTATCTCGAAAACAATATCTGGCTTGACAGATTGAAATAAAGAGATTTTATCTGTGAATTTTTTAAGATAGTTTGCAATATCAAAAATCAGGAAAAAGTGCTGAGGGCTTTCTTTATTTCGTGGTCTTAAAAGATATTTTTCTTTTTTATTTGATGTGATGCCTTTAAATGAATATTCTTTGTAACCTTTTAGAACTAAATGATTGTAATCCTGTTTTGTGGGTATATCTTTTACTTTAAAAAATCCCAAGTTTTCATCAACAGTTATTTTTATTGGCTTATTCTTTGATTTTTTAATTACTGGTTTTATTTTAACAAGTTCTTTTGGTATTTCTTCATTATTCTTAAGTCTTTCATCTGCATTAGTTGTTATTTGTTTGTGTTCTTCTTCTGAAGCTACAATTCTTATTTTAGAGTGGTCGTTTTCCATAAGCAAAATGCCTTCTCCTACTGAAGCAGTTAATAAAAAATTCTTCTCAGAATCACTTAAATGGAATGTTGCCTGAACGTCTTTTATAACAGCTGGCTTCTGTCTTAACAATAAGGTATAGGACGAGTTAGCTAAAACACTTCTCCCTGCCTTGGAATTAAGCATATCTTCTACTTCTTGGTTTATTAAGAATAATCCTAAATTAAATTTTCTGCAAGTTTTAACTATTTCAAATATATAAGATGCTTCTTCTGTTCTTGATAATAAACTCCATGCTTCGTCTATCACTAACAGCTTTCTTTCAAGACTGCTTTTCATTTTCATATAAACATAGTCAAGAACAAGGAACATTATAGCGGGTTTAACTTGCTTAGGCATATTTCCTATATCAAAACAAACAAATCTATTATTAAAATCAATATTAGTATGTCTGTTAAGAAAAGAGAATACTCCTGTTACATATAAATCAAGCCGGTTAATCAGGCTTCTTATTGTTATTTTCTCCATTGTTGTTACTCTTTTTTCCATTTTATTTAGAGCATCAAGAACATCTTTCAGAATTGGTGGCTCTTCGTCCCAGCTTTCAACATCATACTGCCCATTTTTCTTAAACATATAAATTCCCTTAGTTTCATAAGCCATAGTTATAGCCTTATCAATAAACGATTTCTGAGGTTCCGATAGCTCCCCAAGCATAATAGGCATTAAATCCATTAAAGCTAACCTTTTCTCAGGATACTCATGACCCATTAAATCCAAAGGGTTAATTATTGTTCCAGAGGTCCTGGACAAGTCAATTCTCTGCCCGTTAAACTTTTCTACTAGATTTCTATATTCTGCTTGTGGGTCAATTACAATAACCCTTGTTCCATTTAAAAGATATCTTGAGATAAACAATTTAGCCATATAACTTTTTCCAGCTCCAGAAGTAGCCAGACACATTCCATTTGCATTTGAAAGCTTGTAAATATCCCTTACAATAGGAATATTATTCTTATTCAAACCAAACCATATTCCAGTATCATCTGATTTAAAGAATGAAGATGTAAAAGGAAAGAAAGCAGACAAAGCAGGAGTTGTAACATTTCTTCTAATTCCAAGTGTATTTTCAACTAAAGGCAGGCAGGATTTAAGCCCCTGTAACATTCTGAATGTCGGTTGTTTAGGAATAATCAATAAGGAATTTAATTCAGATTCTATCTTTTTTGTTAATAAATTAAGTTCTGCTAAACTATCTGCCTGGCAATTAATATATAATGAAACATTGAACAGTCTTTCGTCTCCTTTTTGTAATCTTTCTAGTACACTTCTTGTATCTTTATACTTTATTTCTAGGCTAGGATTTAACTGCCCTTTTATCTTGGCTGCGTATAAGTCAGCTCTTTGTTTTTGTAATTCTTTATTTAAATTAATTAAAGAAGTTTCAATAAGGCAAGGTTCTATATGAATCGATAAATCAAAATTTCCTGAAGAACTAATAATCTTATCAAGAAAACCAGCTTCTACAGCCCTTGGATATCCATAAGCATAAATTATTCTCTGGAATTTATAATCTAAATCTAAAGGACTTTTATCAAACTTATATTTTTTATCTTTCTTTTTCTTCTTTGTTTCCTCTTCTATTCTTTTCTTATAATCTTCTTTGGATTCGACTTGCTTGACAAGTTTTACATAATTAATATCGTTCTTAATTACATCGGGTAGAATATTGTCTTTAGTGTGTTTGGAATAGAGAGTTTTAAGTAAAAGTTTAGTAATTTCAGTATTATCTAATCTATGCGTCCTTAGATTAAGCCCCCATAATCTTTCTTCACAAACTTTAATCTGAATGTTTATGTCAGAGGTTTCTTTTATAACAAGATAGAAGTTTCTGTTTAATGCACTATTTTCCTTGACAACATTTTTCATATGATTTTGATAGCTATCAAAAATCTCGTCTGCCCTTTTATCTTTAAGATTACTGATTCTGCCTTTCAAACTATCAAGATAACTATCTAAGTTTAATGTTTCAGTAGTCATTAAAATCTGGATAGGGAAATCAAGAGAATTAAGAAATCTCTGGAAAGAGAAGAGTATCGCTTCTTTTTCCTCATTTGTCTTGATATCGAAGTTTAAAGGCTCAACTCTTAGAACTGCCAGTTTTTTATCTTTTATAATTATAAAATTATCTTTAATATTCTCCTTATTCACTTTAAAGAACATCTGAATTTTTTCTTTTGTGTTTAAGAGTCTGTACTTAAACCAGGCTTTCCAGTTTTTAATTACATCAAGAAGATTAAAAAACATAAAACCTGCTGCCAAAGATACTGGAATAAATATTAAAAATACTTTAATTGGCATAGAAACATTTAATCTGAAGAAAATTACTGCTATTGGCAGAAATATCATTGCGTACATTAATTGCCCAAATGTTAAGCCAAATACTATTTTTTCTTTATATTCTAATTGTTGTGGAATTTCATACATTTTAAGCTCCTGCGATTGCCCCAACTACTGAAACAACTTTCATAACTGGCTCAGCAACTTTCAGGGCAGATTTAATTATAACAAATAAAGTGATAACAATTGTCAAGACATCTATTAGTGTAAATGCTCCTATCATTATAAGAATCTTAAAATTTGCAAAAATTCCTACATCTAATAACATTGAGCTTGCTAGGAAAATTATTGAGTAAAAGAATGTTATTGATATTGTTACTATAAGAAAATTGATAATTAATTTTCCATAATGCTTTAAAGGACCAATAAAATACATAAATATCCCGATTGCAAACAAAATAACTCCTGAACTTACAACAACATACCTTAATGTTAGTAAAATTAAAGTAACTAAAATGCTTACAAGATAAGGAATAATCAAGATTAGTTCTAAACCTATATTTGTGATATTATCAGCAGTTAAAAGAAAAAAGTTTGGCTCAACCATGTTTAAGGTAACTGTTGAAACAGAAGCAACAATCTGAATAATTAATGAATAAAGATAAAAACTAGCCTGGACTAAAACTATCATAATTAATATATTCGCCAAATCTGATTTTGCTTTTTCTCTCATTTCTACTGAATGCCCCGAAATTATAAATTTAAAACCCACATACATCAAGAGAATTCCATAAAATAGAGAAAGAATGTAAACAATAATTCCCCAGATACTAGAAAAAAGGTCTATGTTTACTGGTTGAGTTAATAAATAACGAACTGCGTCTAGTAATGGCTGAAGAGGGGCATTTAAGATGCTTAACAGAAAATTAAAAAATGATTCTGCAATACATCCAGCTAAGTTAGTTATTCCACAATCTGCACTAACCAAAGGAATTATTAATAATAAAAACAAGAAAGAAAAATACTTTTTCATGCTACTCTCCATTTAGAAATATATTGCTTAGATGCCTTATAGCAGATATATCCTACAAAAAATAAGCTGACTAATTGATAGAGAGTATCAAAATCTTCTCTTTTGTTTATATTAATTAAAGTTACTTGTTCTTTATCTCCTACTTTTGCAGAGATTTTATTTTCATAAAGAATTGATTTAAACTCTGTATAATTCTTCGCAGTTATAGTTTTATTTGCATAAGTTAAGCTTACAAGAAGGTTATCTGGAGAGATATAAACTTTAATGGTATCATTATCAAAATAATTAGTCTTGTCTGTTCTTATGGAAAAATTAATCTCATTAAAACTTAAATCGCAAGGGAATAGTTTTGAACTAAAAAAGTCATTTAGTTGTATCTTGCACTTTGAATTATCTGCAACAGTAAAGTAAAAGCTGGAATTTTGCTTGTCAACATGAATGTTATTAAAATTGATAATTTCTACTGGCTCTGCTTTTATTGTTAAAACATAGTAGGGTAAGGAGTAATCTAATGAGTAAATATACTTACTATACTTATATTCTGAATTGTTAAAACTTAAAATCAGATTTGTGTAATTGTCAGCTTGCAAAATTCCCTGAGTTACGCCATAATATTTATTAGTTATCTTAAATAAACTTTTTTGCTGATTTTGATAGAGTTTTGCATTTAATTGATCATTAATTGTTAAGCTGTCTGTTCTATACTCTGTATAAGAGAATTCGCATCTGTAATAATGCCTTATGCAGTTTCCGTCACGATCATATTCGCTGCAATGTCTTCTGTTTATGTAATGATCTACCTTATACTGTAAATTAATTACTAATTCAGACTTAAGATTAAGATTTTCCTGATTTAAATTATTAAACGCAGTTAATTTGTTATGCCCTATAAGATTGTTATTCACATAAACATTCAATTGCTCGGTTTTGCTTGATAAAGAATAATAAGTTCTACAATCTCCCGAGATAGTTCCAGATGGAAGTTGATAATTATAACTATAAGCAGTCAACAATTTTCCTGAATTTGAAGAATAAAGGGTATTATTTTCAATTATTGAAGGCATTAAGCTAATAATTTTAATCCATGCACTATTTATAGTTCCTGAAGAATAAATTCTCCCATCTGGGCTGTTTGCAATATTCAAATTAGTATTCCACTGATAAACAAAATCAAAATCAGGAGTTGTTTTATTTGGATTAAAAATATCTGAAATTAACAAATCCTTGTCTGTCTGACTAAGATTAGTATTTTGAATAGAACTGCAGACTTCTAAATCTCCACCACTCAAACTATTGCAATTAAATGCAATAGCTGAGGGTAGGAGCAGGGCTAAAGCTATAAACAAAACAATTTGGCTTTTCATTTCTAGCTCCCCATTACCAGTTTTACGATAAGCGGTGCTGCCCAAATTACTGCTAAGCCAATTATCACATACATTATCATATTCTTGGCTTGCTCTCTCTTTCCAGGGTCAGAGCCAGACATAACGTATGTAATGCCTGCAAATAGCAAGACTAATCCTGCTATAATTGTCACAGCATACTTCACTAAGTCGTAAACAGCTTGTATTGGCTGCAAAATTTGGTCGTATGTTGGATTTGCTGCTGCACTTACTAAAACAAGTTGCAGTGCAAACATAGCCAAACACAATACAATTGGCAACACTATTGCTTTCGCTTTTTTGCGTTTCTTTTGTGGCATCTTATTTGTTCCTCCAGACATTTAGTTGTAGGATATTTTATCCTCATGAATTGCTTACAGGAATCACAAACATCTTCCTCAAATTCCTCAAGCTCTTTTTTACAAAAAATACAAATGTCAATTTCGTTTTTCATAAATTTTTCATTGCTCTGTTTTTTAAATAGAACTACGTGAAAAAATTCATAGAAAAGTTTCTATGTAAATTTCTATGAAAAATTTCACGAGGGGATATTTAAGAAATAATCAGATAGAGATTTTATGCAAATCCAAGAAAACAAAATTTATCATGTTGATATTCTTTCTGGATTAAGAGAACTAAAAGAGAATAGTGTTGATTGTATTGTAACTTCTCCGCCTTACTGGGCATTAAGGGATTATGGAATTGAAGGTCAGATAGGCTTGGAGTTAGATCCTGCTTGTTATATAAGAAAAATAGTTGATATTATGAGAGAATGCAAGCGAGTATTAAAGCCAACAGGAACTATTTGGCTTAATCTGGGAGATTCTTATTATACAAACATTACTTGTGGAACTAAAGGCAAGTTAATTAAGAAATACCAAAAAATTGAAGGAAACTTAAAATCTAACTGGCTTCAAGAGAAACAAAGACTATTAATTCCTTTTAGAATCGCTATGCAATGTCAGGATGATTTGGGATTAATTTTAAGAAATGATATAACATGGGTTAAGCAGATATGTAATTTTAAAACTAAATTTTCTCTAGGTGCTGTAATGCCTTCTGCTGTTTCAGATAGATTAAATACAAATTCAGAATCTTTATTTCTATTCGTAAAAAATAAAAAATATTATTTTAATTTGGATAACATAAGAATACCTTACAAAGAATTGCCTAGAAATAAGCTATTTCGTCAAAGAGATGGTAAGGGAAATTATGGTGAAAAGAGACTATATATTCCAAACTCCAAGGGGAAAAATCCTGGTAATTGTATAATGTTCCCTCTTGAACCAAGTAAAGAAGAGCATTATGCCATGTTTCCAGCTACATTGCCAGAATTCTGTATTAAGGCTGGATGTCCTGATAAAATTTGTAAGAGATGTGGTGTTCCTAGATTAATCATAGAAAAAAGAAACAGCCCTTATTCATTTAATCTAAGAGTCAGGGATGTTAAAGAAGGCAGATTAAAAAGCATAGATAGAAAGGCTTCTGATAAAGAAATAAAAAATTACAATGAAAGGGGCTATAGCTCAAAAGTAAAAGAAAGAGTTGTTCTAAGCTGCAATTGTAATGCAGGATTTGAGCCAGGATTAGTTCTTGATCCTTTCATGGGTTCTGGCACTACTGCTATTGTTGCTAAAAAATTAGGCATGAATTTCTTAGGTTTTGAATTAAATAAAAAATATATTGAAATTGCCAACAGGAGGATTTCTCAAATTGGAAACTAAATTAGAATCTGATACTTTTGAAAGAATAATTATAATAATTAATAATATTAATGCAAAGTTGGATATGCTCATAACAAAACAAAATGAAAAAGAATGCACAAATACATCTATGGCTGGAAACAGAACTTAAAGAAAGATTAGAAAAAGAAGCAAAAGAGTATAATCTTTCTCTTTGTGAATTCTGTAGGCAGAAATTGATAGAAAATCCTCCTCTAATAAGAATTGAGAATATTCTTGAGAAGATTCAGACAATCTTAAATAAATCTTACGGGAGGTAAAAATGGTTAACAAATTGCCGGAGTTCAAGGGATACACTATAGATAAAAGGCTTAAGCAATTCAGAAAAGTTGATAGGGAAAAGCCAAGCATAGATTTTGTGGACTTTGATTCTGAAGAAGGAAAAGAGCTTTTGGCTGAATACGAAGATAAGGAAGAATAAAACAAATGTATCGACAAATTAACTTCTATACCTTGATGTCTATATCAATTTGTAGAGGTATTTATAAATCTAAAGAACTAGCCCCATCTAAGTTAAATTTAAGGGCAAATTGATGCCCACGAAATCTGCCATAAAGGTATTATGCCCCCGCCGAGATTTGAACTCGGGTTACCACCGTTCCCTAAATGCGGATTTACTCCGCGTTTTGGTTTTCCCTAAATAGTACGAATTCCCGCACTACAACTCAAAAGAGTGGCTGCATTGAGATGCTAGACCATCGCTCTCATCGAGTTAGATCACCTCTCCTCTGGGCATTTGAATCCAAATGCCAATTTCTAATTTGAGAGGGTGGCGTACTTGGCCTCTATACGACAGGGGCTTCCTGTTTACTATTGATATTTAATCACATTTTTAAAGCTTGTTTATGGGACAATTATATGAAAATAGAAGCACATGAAAGAAGAGTCCGATTAAGCCCAAATTTTAGTGCGAACATCTATTACCTAATTACGTTTCAAAGCGGAGAAATAACAACAGTTTGGGGGTTTAGTAATTTGGAAATGGCAGCTAGAGCCAATCATCCAAATCCTCCTCTAAAAGGAAGTCCAGGAAATTATGCAGCAGCAGCCAGAATGAATGAAAGATTAACTTACAGAAAGATTCATATGGAAAATGTTCAAAATGCCACAGACGGAAGAGTAATATCCCTTCCTAGAGAACTAATGCAAGAAGCTGGTTTAAAAATAGGAGATGACGTAGAAATAAGAGGAGCCTCACACGCATTCTATATAAAAAAAAGAGATAATCCTCAATAGAGAAGAAATAGCCCCACCAGGATTCGAACCTGGGTCACAGCCTTCAGAGGGCCGTATACTTGACCACTGTACTATGGGGCTCTAATAACTACAAATCAATCACAAATCAAATTTAAAAAGATAACTAATCTAATACCCCCATGACGGACACAAAAGAGATAGGCAAGATTATGGAAATTCTAGAAAAGCACTTTTCTTCAACGGGAAGAACAACCCTCAACGTAATGAGAAAAAATCCAAATCCTTTTAGAATTTTAATTGCCTGTCTTTTAAGTTTAAGAGCGCGAGATGAAAACACAGATAAAGTTGCAGCTAGACTTTTTAAAATTGCAGATACCCCAAAAGAAATTATCAAAATTCCCATAAAGAAACTCGAAAAAATAATTTACTCCTCGGGTTATTACAAAAACAAAGCAAGAACTCTAAAGAGCGTTTCAAAAGAAATTCTTGAGCGATTCGAAGGAAGAGTCCCAAACAACAAAGAGTCTCTCCTTTCAATAAAAGGAGTTGGCCCAAAAACAGCTAACATAGTCTTGAGTTTTGCGTTCAATCAATGTGTTTTACCAATTGATACCCACTGCCACAGAATTCCAAACAGATTAGAATGGGTAAAAACCAAAACCCCAGAAAAAACAGAAGCTGAATTAGAAAAGATTTTACCAAAAAAATACTGGTGCGAATTTAATGGAATCTTTGTTCTATTCGGGAGAACAATTTGTCAGCCAGTTTCTCCTTTTTGTAGTAAATGCCCGATTAGAGAATACTGCCCAAGAATTGGTGTTAAAAGAAGCCGATAATTATTTAAACTCATTCTTGAAAAGAATTTAATGTCAATTACATGTAAGTTAATATACAAGGGAAAAGTATGGGAATACATCTATCTTAATCCAAACGGAACACTAAATGAAGAAGACAGAGAAATTTTAATTTGGAATATGATTGATATGCACACGCGAGGAAAGGGGAAAAGAGATGTGAAAGGAGAAAATTATAAAGCAGAAATAAAAAGGGGAAAATATGCCACGCTGGAATCTTTTGCAGGGCAGTCATTTGACATAATTCTTGAAACAAACAAAGGAAAATCAAAGATGTCCACACTTTTAATTGACAGGGTAAATCCTTCTCTTAACTAACAGCAATCTTTTTAAACCAATTTCACGGCAGATTAATTATGAAGAGAAGCTCAAGAAGATGGAAAAAGAAACGCCAGATGAGATGGAAATGGCAACGTAAAAGACTTAGAAAGGAAAAGAGAAAGAGAAAAGTAAGAAGAGAAAGAAGCAAGTAATTCTGAGGATAAATTCTTAAAAACAAAGAAAATCTACTTTTTTATGGATATTTATAAAGATAGGCCAAGAATGATAAGCTGGGGATACGCCAAGCCCGAAGCGAAAAGCCCGGGAATATTATACGGAATAGAAGTGGTATATAAAGAGTATATTGAAGGAACCGAAGAAATTTTATTTACGGTTTTTCAGAAAGACTGGTTAAAAAAAGACATTTTCCTAAAATTCCAGAGAAACAGCTCCCCTACAATTGTAGATATAAGAGAATTAGAGGGAAAGATCCCTGAAGACCTCCTAGAAGTTTTTAAAAAAGATAAAAACATTCCGGAAAAAATTAGAAGTAATATAAAAGGTTTGCAACTATCTCCCAAAGCATAATAATCTTTATAAGTGAACCAATTAACCATTTATTATGGTGAGCGAAATATGGACAGAGAAATACCGTCCAACCGAATTCTTAGAAGTTGTCGGACAAGACAACATAGTAAAAAGGGTGGAATCTCTTACAAATTCGTTAAACATTCCTCATTTACTTTTTGCGGGTCCGGCAGGAACCGGTAAATCAACATTAGCTCTAATTATAGTTAAAAAACTCTTCAAAGAAGCTTGGAAAGATAACTATCTTGAATTAAACGCCTCCGATGAGAGAGGAATTAACACCGTAAGAGAGAAAGTTAAAAACTTCGCAAGGACAAAATCTATTGGTAACGTTCCTTTCAAAGTAATTTTCCTTGATGAAGCTGATGCTTTAACTCCCGAAGCCCAACAAGCTTTAAGAAGAACCATGGAAAATTATTCTACAAATTGCAGATTTATCCTCTCCTGCAACTATTCAAGCAAAGTTATTGACCCAATTCAATCAAGATGCGCCATTTTCAGATTCAAGCTTCTAGAAAAGAAAGATATTAAAAAAAGATTAATGACTATCGCAGAAAAAGAAAAACTTACAATGGTTCCAGAAGCGATGGAAGTAATCTATGAAGGAAGCGAGGGAGATTGCAGAAGAGCGATAAACATTTTACAAGCAACAGCATCTATCTCCCCTTCAATAAATCCCGAACTGGTTTCTACAATAATTTCTAACGCGAAACCAAAGGACATAAAAGTTGTTTTAGATTATGCACTTGCGGGAGATTTCCAAAACGCAAGAGAAAAGCTTTTAGATGTAATGTTAAAAGAATCAATTTCAGGACAAGACGTAATCAAAGCAATTCAAAAAGAAATTTGGGGTTTGCCCATTGAACCAGAAATAAAAGTCAAGCTTACAGAAAAAACGGGTGAAGTAGAATTTAGAATAGTTGAAGGCAGCGATCCATTCATACAACTTCAGGCATTATTAGCAAGTTTTGTCCTTGCAGGACTGGGAAAAGAATGATAACTGCAAGGATAGCGGGATTAGGAAAGGATTAGAATGAGCCCGTGGACAGAGCGCTATCGCCCGAGAAAGTTCTCAGAAATATGCGGACAAGACGATGCAGTTTGCAAAGTTGAAAATTTTATTAAGGATTTTAAAAGAAACAAGAAAAAAGCACTCATTCTTCACGGTCCTCCTGGAACAGGTAAGACAACTCTCGCACATGTTGCAGCAAGAGAAACCAACTCAGAAATCTTTGAATTAAACGCCTCTGATTTCAGAGACAAAAACAGACTTAAAGAAATTCTAAAACCCGCTTTAGAACAACAATCTCTTGCAGATACCGGAAAAATAATCCTTGTGGATGAAGTTGACGGAATCTCTGCAGTTGACAGAGGAGGGTTACAAGAGTTATTAACTCTGATTGAAACAAGCCCATATCCAATAATCTTAACCGCAAATGACATCTGGGATAAGAGATTCAACGTTTTAAGAAGAGTTTCAGAAATGGTCCAGGTAAAAGAAGTAGATTACCATACAATAAAAGATGTTATGATAAGTATTCTAAGAAAAGAAAATCTCTTCATAAATAACAATCTTCTTACAAGCGTTGCGGTAAGAGCAAAAGGAGATTTAAGAGCAGCGATTAATGACATACAATCTCTTTCGAGAATGAGAGATCCATCAATTTTAACACTAGATGAAAGAAACAAAGAAGTAGACATCTTCAGTGCACTAAAAATGATTCTGAAAGGAAAACCAACAAGAGAAACGATTGGAATTTTTGATTCTGTAAAGATGAATCTTGATGAAATAATGTTATGGATGGAAGAAAATATCTCTGCCGAATACAAAGGAAGGGAATTAGTAAAAGCGGTAGAGTGTTTAAGTCGTGCAGATATATTCAAAGGAAGAATTTACAAACAGCAATACTGGAGATTCCTAGTTTACGAAAATTTCCTTTTGAGTTACGGGATTTCTGCAGCAAAAAAAGAAGCAAAGGTAGGATATACTTCCTACAAAAAACCTACAAGGATACTAAAAATATGGATAAACAACCAACGAATTGCAAAAAAGAAAACAATCGCAGAAAAATACGCAGATTATGTTCATATCGGTTCAAAGAGAGCCCTTAAAGAATTCCCGTTCATAAAACAAATTCTAAAGAATAATTTAATAAGAAAAGAGTTAAAGTTAACACAAGAAGAAGTTGATTATCTAGACAAGCCAGTGGTAGTATAATTCTTAAAAATATAAACTCCCATACAAAAAACAAATCCTCCAAGCAAGAACCCTCCAACAACATCTGTAATCCAGTGCACTCCAAGATAAATTCTGCTAAATCCAACGAGGAGAATTAAAACAAGATTGAATATAACAAAAGAATACCTTAGAACATTATCTTTAATACTATCCTTAAATAAATAAATGATTATCAAAAAGAAAAGTATCGCAAAAGTAGAATGTCCAGAAGGAAAACTAAATCCGGTTTCGTTTATTAAAGAGTTCAAAGGCCGGGCTCTCTGAATTAAAATCTTAAACCCCTCCTTAACAATTTCAGCAAAAGCAAAAGTCCCTACGACAAGAAGAACTTCTTTTTTTCTCTTCAAAATAAACAAAACGGCAATAAGAATTAAAGCAAAGACCATTACAACCTCATTTTCCATAAGATTAGTAAAGAAAATCATTAAAGAAGTAAGAGAAGAGCTAACAATTCCGGGAACAAAATTATTAACAGAATTATCAAGCCCATTAACCAATCCAAAAGAAACAAAAATTAATAAGATTAAAAATAAAGCAAGAAGAACAAATCCATAAATTAGATAATCCTTTTTTTTCATAAGTTAAGATAGAATAAATAAGTTATAAATCTTATTAACACTGAGCAACAGTATCTGTACCTTCATTATAACCAAATCCCGCACTTGGAGATGCACTCGAAAGTGTTTGAGAACACTCTGCAGGAGAACTGGAGAAAGCAGCACAGATACCCTCAAGGTAACTCTGTGAACTTCTTCCTGCGTTTGATTTAACCCCGTTAATTATCAAAGTCGGACTTCCCTGAACCCCATAAGCCTGACTTAATTGAGAATCAAATGCGAAATATTCCTCCGCCTTTCCGTTAGCCATACATGTCTTTAATTTAGCGCTATTCACTCCAGCCTCTTTCTCACAAGCAGCAGGGTCTTTAGGACTGTAAGGATCATCAGAATCTAGGATACAAACAAGATATTTGTTAAGTATGTCCTGTCCTTGCTCTTCTCTTATACACAACTCCCTATTATTCTCCAGAGTTTCTTTCTCTCCATGAAGAACGTAATGAACTGCTCTCAACTTGAAGTCAATCTTATCTCCAAGAAGAGCGACAACAGGAAGAATTCCTTTTTCTGCCTGAGTTCCATAAGGACAATAACTCATAACAAATAGTTCGACAACAGGCTTAGCAGACTTAGGAACTTCTGTAGGCGTGGGTTGGGGAGTAGGAGTAGGATTCTCCTGTGCATCTACAAACGCCTCAACACTCACCATCCCGTTACCAAAGTCCATATACCTACCATCTAGAGAAATATAAACTGACGGTTTATTCCCATCATAATTAACCGTAACCACGTAAGCTCCCTCACTTTTATTTACAGAGTCTAAAGTCACTCCCCCGTCACTTACAACATAGTTATTAAGGAAACCAACTGCTTTGGTTCCGGCACTCTTTTCAGAAATTGATGAACCCCCTGCAACAACAACTATCAGAAGAACCAGAGATAAAACGGCCAAAACAACTGTAGCAAACATCCACGGATTAGATTTCATAATCTTGGCGATATTAAAAGATTTCTTTCTCTCCTCATGGTGCTCGTGATGTTCCGAGTGCTCCTCTGCGGAATGTTCTTTCTTAGAATGTTCTTCTGGAGAATTCTCTTTTTTCTTCTCTTCGTCTACCATTTTTATTTTAAAATATAGCGCTTTATAAATCTTATGAAAAACGATGCTGTAATTTTACGTATCCGATTTGAATAACAGCAACATCAATAACTATAAAAATCTAGATAATTTATCCCATTTATGCCATATGACATTATATTGGGAAGAGGTGAAGCCGAAAAAAAAGAGCTTGGTAAAAAAGGATTGGTTTATCTTGGAAGGGGATATGTAAAGATGGGACAGTACACCTCCCTAAGCAATAAAATATTTATGGACATCGCAAGAAGCCATGTTGTCCTCGTTGCAGGAAAAAGAGGCTCGGGTAAATCATATACTCTTGGAGTCTTAGCAGAAGAAATTTCTAATTTGCCAAAAGAAGCAAGTCAGAATATTGCCTCCCTAATCTTTGATACAATGGGAATTTACTGGACTATGAAATTTCAAAACAGGAAAGATAAAAATCTCTTAGAAGAATGGGGCCTAAAATCTCAAAACCTTCCCGTAAAAATTTTCGTCCCAGAAGGACATTATGAAAAGTACACCAGCAAAGGAATTCCTGCAGACGAAAAGTTCGCCCTTGACCCAAGCGAAATGGAAGCCGAGGACTGGATTTTAACTTTCGGACTAAACATAATTAATCCGGTTGCGGTTTTAATTGAAAGAACAATCGCAAAGTTAAAAGAAGAGGGCGCTTTCAATATAGAAGAAGTTATTGCAAAGATAGAAAAAGATAATAAAAGTGACAGAGAGATAAAAAACGCTGCTGCAAGTTTATTCGAAGCCGCAAATACCTGGGGAATTTTTTCAAAGAACGTCAAAGAAGCAACAAAAATAAGAGATTTAATAACCGCAGGAACAACTTCCGTTTTAGATTTGAGTGTTTACAACTCGGTAGGAAGTTTTAACGTAAGAGCGCTAGTGATAAGTCTTGTTTCAAGAAAACTTTTTGATGAAAGAATGAGTGCGAGAAAAGAAGAAGAAATCAAAGCTGTTTCTTCCTCAATGAAACTTTTCTCAGAAGAAAAAAGGGAAACTCCTCTGGTTTGGATATTTATTGATGAAGCTCACGAATTTCTTCCCTTGCATGAAAAGACAATTGCAACCGATGCACTTATTCAACTATTAAGAGAAGGAAGACAGCCAGGAATTTCTTTGGTTTTAGCAACGCAACAACCCGGACAAATTCATAGAGATGTTATGACCCAATCAGATATTGTAATTTCACACAGAGTTACCTCCGCTCCAGATTTAGAGGCATTAAATCAAATAATGCAGAGCTATCTTTTAGAGAGCATAAAACAATATATGGACGAACTTCCAAGTTTGAAAGGTTCAGCAATAATACTTGACGATAATTCCGAAAGAATTTACCCTATGCGTATCCGTCCAAGATTTACCTGGCACGGTGGAGAAGCTCCAACCGCAGTAAAAAGCGAAAAAGAAAATTTCTAAGTATATTTACTAGAACTGAAATATTTAAAAAGAGAAGAAAAGAATTATTAAAATGCGAGGAGATTATTGGAGAGGTTCAGGACACTTCGGATATGACGAAGCATTTTTTGATTTCTCGGATGTGGTTGGAAGAATAGAAATGAACAAAAGACCCCCCCGAAGTAGAAGACGGCAGGGAACCCTTCACAAAAATCTGGTTGTATTAGAAGAGGAAAGAATCTCTGCTCTGGAAGAAGAAATCGTGGGATTGCTTGGAATAGATTCCACTGGACTCTCTGCATATGAAGACGGAACAATTCAATCAGAGGAGATAACACTAAGCCAGGAACAGATTAACTTCCTCAGAGGAAAATATAATCTTAGAGATACTCCCCTCCTAAGAAGAAATCTTAAGGATACACTTAATCTCGCAAGACACATTCATAATCACCGGGGAGAAGTATCTGAAACAGAAGAAGAAATCCGGAGCACATATGATTTTCTCGGAATTAACTCAACACCTTCAAATCAACCCTTAGCCGAATCTTGTACGGAGCCGTCTCCCCAGCCGGTTTCACCTTAAGAATTCTTATTTTCTTTTTAGCTTTTTTTGCTTCAATCCTAACTTTCTCAACAATCTTCTCAATATCCTCAACTTTACAAAAATCATAATAATAAACTCGAGTTCCTTTCTTGCTTAACATAAAAGCCTCTTTCAAAAAGCTATCTCTCAATTTAGGACGTGGCATCACAATAACATCGAATTTCTTTTTTTGTTTCTTCATCTTCTCGGATAGTTTTTTAATATCTCCAGAAACAAGTTCAACCTTATTTTTAAGATGGTTAAGTTGTATGTTTAATTGAGCATATTTATTTGCCTCCCGATTTATCTCGTTTGAAATAACCTTTTTAGCCCGAGAGTTTTTAGCAATAACAATTGAAAATGGAGCAACACCCGCAAACATCACTAAAACCTCTTCATTTTTTCTTATTGAATCCGCAATTTCCTTCCTTTCGTTGCTTAATCTTGGAGAAAAATAGGTAGTATCTATATTAAATCTAAAAACACAACCATTCTCCTTGTACAAAACCTCTTTATTTTTTTCTCCAGCAAGATATTTTGTTGTCATTTTTCTTAATCTGCCTTTAAATCTCCCTGATTTTTCTAAAACCGTTTTTATCGCGGAATTCTCTTTCATAATTTTCTTTGCAAATTTCTTCTTCTCTGCGGAAGGAAAACCATAAAGAAAGTTTACAACAGCCACATTTCCAAAAACAACATACGAACGATGACTCTCTTTTACCATTTTATTAAAAAGTCTGACGAGTTTAAAATTGTTTGTACACCCAACATAAAAATTATTTATTTAATAATAATCCCGTACGGTAAAAAATTTGGCGAAGTCAGTTTTGTATAGTAAAGAATATAAATGCCAAAAACATATAATACCATGGTAGAGGTGAATAAAATAGTTGGGTACGTTCTTGCAGTTATTGGTCTAATCGGAATGGCCATCGCGACAATTCCTCAACTAAAAACACTAGTTCCAATTATAGAAAAAATTCCTCAATTGTATGTAATCATTGGAAGTATTTTTATCGTTGCAGTTGGAGCAATACTTGTTGCTAAAAATCAAAAACCAAAAATGCCAAAAGAAGTTCCCATCTTCCACGGAGATGCGATTGTAGGATATAGAAGACACTAAATTAATTTCTAAAACAGCGTCCTCTGTTTTTTCTGCTCTGCCAGTTTCCTCAACTTTTCTAATTGTTTCTCAACTCTATCTTCAGAGAACTGATGACGGTTAATAAGTATCTCTCTTATTTTTTCCTCATCAACTTTACCAAATTTAAACTCTTTTACATCAGAAACATCCGGCCGATGAAACTCTTCAAATATCTTTTGCCAATTAAATTGGTCTTCTTCTGGTAGGCTCATCAATTGCTCCTCAACTTCCTTAAAGATTAAAACTGGCTGTTTAAATTTCTTAACGAGGATGTGAGCTTTCTTCTGTCCTATCCCGGGAATTCCTTTTGGATTGTAATCCGTACCAACTAAAATTCCTAAACAGATAAGCTGATCCAAATCAATTTCAAGCAGATTCAAAACCCTTTCCAATTCAATAATTTCTGGCTTAACTTCCACCCACCCCCCAAACGATTTTCTTTTTCTTGCAAGAGTTAAATTTCTAATCAAAAGGGGAGTTCCAAAAAGTAAACTATCATAATCCTGGCTTACCGAAGCAAAAACTTCTTTTTTTACTCTACAAAGATGCGCAGCTTCGGCTTCTCCCTCAGAAGGCGCCTGAACAACCGCAATTCCCATTGCTTCCAAAAGCTCTTTACTCTCAGAAATCATCTCATCATTAAGTCTAACTAACTGACTTGCATATCTTCTCATACCTTCTACATCCTCCTCGTTCTTAGCAGTCTCGTATCTTCCCTCTGCAACATCTCTTCCCTCTTTTCTTATTTTATGAGTTTTAACTTTTAATGCGGGAGCTTTCCCATCAAATACATAGACAAGCTTTATCCCTTCAGAAAGCAAAGAAACGTTTCTATAAAAAATCCCAGAGAGGTGACTTGTAATTCTTTTCTCATCATCCATTAGAGGAGTCCCATCGGGTTGTCGAATTGTAGATAAAAACTGGTAGAGAGAATTGAATGCATCCACACAAACCATTTTACCCTTTAGATCCGAGATTTCAATCTCGTTACGAGGTATTATCTCCCTTATGTTTAAACCCATAGAAAAACCATAAAAACCAAATATAAATAATTAACTCCCAGACAGGCTCTGTTGAAAATGTCCTCAGGGCAAAGTTAATCTACCCTGAGAACTTACTAATTTCGAGGTGAAATTAGTATGAAAAAAGAGGTAAAGCTACTTAAAAAACTTGAGCAATTGCTCAAACAATTAAACTGCAGGAGTTATCTGCACCATTTTGGACCAAAAAAGTTCAAATTGAAACATCACTTGTTTGCTTTG
>Ga0268276_1001316_pt1 | contig 24977 bp, 27 predicted proteins | sample saktaG_4_FD_190145 | JGI IMG/M metagenome (GOLD analysis project Ga0268276, IMG submission 190145) | Saline water microbial communities from Sakinaw Lake, British Columbia, Canada - sak_2010_1_5_45m | ecosystem: Environmental > Aquatic > Non-marine Saline and Alkaline > Saline ... | reverse complement strand
ATAGGGTATTTTTCCTTTCGGCAACATTATTCTGCAATAGCTTTTTGCACCCTCATAACCCTTCCTTTTGAACATACATACTCATCACCGAATTCATTTAATCGTTTACGTAAAGTACGTTCAGCTAGACCTAGATAGCTCATCAAATCAGTCAGTGCACAACTACCAGTTCCTGCAGATTCACTATCAAACGCATTATCAAACTCATCTTTCCTTGATTCAGGTGTTTGATTCCTTTTCCCACTTTTTTCTAAATTTGCTTTAGGGTCACCATCAGCATAGTGCTTAGCGAGTATACCTTTATCATCAACTCTATGTATCGGATATTCAAACCAAAAATTAACTGGTTTAAAGTTTTGAAACTCACGTAAACTACTTTCTAAACGCCATGCAGTCGATGATTCATTATCTGCGTTCTGTGCTAAAAATACTTCGCTGATGTCGAGTTGAATCATATCGATCTGTGCATCAGGATCGCGTGCAAACACTCCAGAACCTGAAGCTCTATCCATCGCTCTTTTTAATCCTTGTGAACCTTTTGAGTGATGATGACTAAAGATAACTGTACAACCCGTTTCAAGACAAATCTTATCAAACTGATTTGTGAAATAACCCATATCAGAAGCGTTGTTTTCATCACCAGTAATCACTTTATAGATTGGATCAATAATAATGACGTCAAAGTCTTTATTGGCTACTCTTCTAATGAGTATAGGAGCGAGTTTATCTAGTGGCATAGCATAACCTCTTAAATTCCAAATAGATACGTTATTGCTGTGTAATGGTTTGATTTTCATTGCTCGATAGATTTCAGCAAATCTATGATTAATGCTATTTGGATCGATTTCTAGATTGATATAAAGTACTTTTGATTTTCTACATTGAAACCCAAGCCACTTTATTCCTTCTGATAAGGCAATGGTAAGTTCCATGAGTAAGAAACTCTTACCAGCTTTTGAAGCTCCTGAAATAAGCATCTTGTGTCCAACACGTACGATACCTTCTATGAGTTCTTCTGGCAATTTTGGAAGGTTTGCTAGTCCTTCAGCAACTGATACTTCATTTAATAAATCATCATCTTCATCATCTGACCACGCATTGTTGTTCGTTTTTAATTTGTTCATATTGAATACCTCTATTCTAACTTTTTAAAGAGAGTTTCTTTCCTCTCACTAGTTAAATGGCGAGGTATATTTTCATTTGCCGGTTATTGTTGTTATTTTTTTTCATGTTACATACCTTTAGAATAAAAAAACGACTCAACTCAATTATGAGCCGGGTCATCTTTTTACGCATTTCGTTGATCATCTAAAGTTTATTTCAGTTCACGATTGCCATTCCTTGAACAGCTTTATCAATAAATAGTGATAGTATATAGTCTGTTTTGATATTGAAAAAATTTTTGTCGTATGATTCTGGAAGATCTACATCAAGTGAATCAAGAATTGCAGTCCTAACTTTTGAGGTTGTTCTTTCATCCTTATACCAATCAACAACCAACAGATCATTTTTATTCTGTAAAAGTTTACTTAGCAAATTTTTAGCTGCAAGTTTTACTTTTTGCTCTTCACTCTGAGTTAATTTTTTGTCTTTGATGAGAAGGTCATAAATCTCCAATTCTTCTTCAGTTAATCCCTCTAAGGATGGTCTTTCTTGTTCCTTCTTTAAATCTTCCATTAATTGCAGCAATTGCTCATAGTAGTCTTCATTGTCAGTGCCACCAGCATTGTATCTATCAATAATACTTCTATATCTTTCAGAAAACTTAATTCTTCCTTGGTTCTTATTTATCATTTGTACTAATGCTTTATCAATAAATTCCTTTAGATCATCTACTTCGATTGCTTTATATGGGGCTTCCATAAGTCTTTTTTTAACATCACTTACATCTAGTTTTGTTAAGTCAATTACTTTGGTTCCTTTTATTATGTATTCATTTTGGTCAGTAGCATCACTAGAAGTTACTGATGTATCTAGAATTCGTTGCATTCTATTCCTTGCTCTATTAACTTTTTCATCATCTATCAGGTTAAAAAATAATCCATTTATGTAATTAATAGGTGCAAATTTCTCATGAATCCAATTAATCTCAAAAATTTCAGGTTTAGACGCTTCATAAAGATTAATCATGGTGTTTGAGAGAACTCTGAATTTATTCTTATCGTCATCGTGTTCAACAATCTTGTTTAATGCTTGTCTTAGATATTCAAGTTGGTCAAAAGTACTGTTTTCTGAAATGATGTCTTCTAAATCAATGCCTATCTTGTTTAAGAATCCATCAATTTGATCAATCGTCTCATCGAGATTTGTTATCAGTTGTTCGATATCTTTAACTGGCATCTCATTTCCGCCATCACCAGTTGCGTAATCACTTAAAGCTTGTCTCATAAATTTAAACACATTTACATAATCGACGATGATACCACAAGATTTTTTAGGATATACTCTGTTTGCACGTGCTATAGCTTGCATTAGTGTATGAGATTTCATAGGTTTATCCAAATATAAAGTAGAAAGATTGGGAACATCAAAACCAGTTAGCCACATAGCGCAAATAAATACTAATTGAAGTTTGTTATTAGGATCTTTAAATTGATCTTCAATATCTTTTCCTTCAGAATCTATTTGGTTTATTCTAGTTCTATGAATAGATATATCAAGCCCAGCTTTTGCGAACTTTTCAGCTACAACTGCCATTTCAACATCATTCATATAATTGATGATACCCGTTATTCTATCTCGTTCTTCTTTCGAAGCAGCTTTATTTCTCTCAATTATGAATTTTTGCTTTTCAAGTTGCCAATAGTACTGTACTTTATTGTACATTTTAACTACAGTATATTTGTCAACTGAAATAACCATACCTTTTCCTAAAAATCCGCGTCTAGGGAAATGATATGCAATATCTTTTGCTATTTTTTCTAATCTATCTTCGCGTTTAATGACTTCCAAAATTCTTGATGATGAATTTTCTAATAATCTAGTCTCTGTATCATTTAAGTTTTCATCTTCGATAATATCCACAATGTCATCGTCTAAAAAATTATTTTGTAACGCAACTTCAGGCACTCTTCTGGAATAGAAAAGTGGAACAGTTGAACCATCCTCAACAGATTGGGCAAAGTCATATTCAGAAACATAATCTCCAAACCATTGATTAGTTAATCTCTTTGATCCTAGTAATGGTGTACCTGTGAATGCCACAAAATTACCATTAGGAAGTCCCGTTCTCATATTTTCAGCTAACTCTTTATATTGGGTTCTATGAGCTTCATCAACCAAAACAATAATGTCATTTCTTGTTGATAAAACAGGATACTTTTTAGTTTTATCATATCTAAATTTATGAATTAGTGTAAAAATAAACTCTTTATTTAGCCCCAAGAATTTTCTTAATTGTTCGCTATCTTTTGGTTGTGTTTCATCTTGATTACCAATTACTTCGGTTCTAACAAAGTTCTTATGAATTTGAGTATCTAAATCATCTCTATCCGTAATAATTAAAAAGGTGAAATTTCCATTAATTTTTCTTTTTACTTTTCTCGTGAACATAACCATAGAATATGATTTGCCAGAACCTTGAGTATGCCAGAAAACACCTAATTTCCCCTTTAATTCCTCTTTTCGATTAAAAGATTCCATTAAACTGTTAACACCTAGATATTGATGGTTTTTAGCGATTAATTTTACTCTTTGATTTTCAAACAAAATAAAGTTTTCAATGTAGTCAATTAATTTTTCTTTTTTTAATAAACCATTGATAAAGTAATCAATAGATACTCCATCTTCTGAAATTTTCTGTCTATCAAGTTTTTCATCCTCAGATTCCTTAAACCATTCAAAGAAATAGTCATATGACGCGTTAAAAGCACCTATTCTTGTCTCTAATCCGTTTGATAAAACACAAATTTGATTAAACGAGAACAAGTTAGGAACGTCTTTTATATAAGACTTAAAATTTTTATTATATGCTTCTTCAACCTTCACTATACTGTTTTTAACTTCAATAAATACTAAAGGAAGCCCATTCACAAATATCAGTACATCTGGTCTTCTATAGTTATATTTTCCTTGAATCCACATTTGAGATACTGCAGTAAATGTATTATTGTTCGGATTCTCAAAATCAATTAGTTTAATAAAATCAAAATCTTCTTTATTATTCCGGTTAATTGTAATTTTCACTGATTCTCTGATTTTTTTATAGAGCTTATAGTTTGAATCTACAATATCTGTTTCGGTGAAATCTTTTGAAAGTTTTATAATCTCATCATCGATTTTATCGCGTGGAATGTTTGAATTAATTTTATATAACGATTCCTTTAAAATATCAGGTAAAATACATTGTCTTTTTGAACTTCTACCTGTGCCATCATTTAATTCATCTTTTTTTTCAGGAGATGCATCACAAATCAAAATATTATAATTAAAGATTGGTTCTTGAAGCTTCTTTAATATTTCTTGTTCAATATCATCCTCTGATATAAAGTTCTTTGGCATGTTATACAATCTCCTTTCCTTCTAGATTTAGTTTACCTGACATAAGTCTTGGTAATAGGAAATCACGTTGTTTCACAAGATTATTGTTTGCAAGTGATAAAATTTTAATTTGTTCATAAATTGGACTAACTTTGTCACAATATAAATCAATCAATTCATCTGGTGGAATTATGGTTGATAATTTATTGATAGTCTTTGCATAAACATGTGGTTGAGCTGATCCAACTTGCATATTGCTAATGACAGGTTGTAAAAAATTAAGTGCATTATATACAAACCAAATGTTCTTATCGCTTTGATAATAGGAGCAATCTGCTGCCCATACATCGTTTAGGTGAAATGATAAATAACCTGCATTTGCACCTGATGAACTAACTGTTAAATTTTTGCCAAAAACATTTGCTTCATTATGATAACCTGAAGGTTCTAATCCTGCTGATATAACTGGTATTTCTCCTTCAACCATTTCAGTTGAAGTTATGTTTTTACCCCTTTTGAATTCAGCAATATTATTCAATTCATCATACTTCCAAGTGCTTGGTCTTCTCATTTCTACTTCACAAGATGATAGCATCCATCCTCTTGGATTTTGAATTTCAAATATAGCATTTTTATATCCTGGAAACCTAAATTTCACAAACCATTCTTTATAAAGGGTTTCAGCCATTTGTTCTAGTATCTTAATTCTCTTACTATTTTTTGCAATTTGCTGATCGTATCTTTCAAGTGTGTTCGCAATTTTTATTTGTCTATTATATTCAAAATATGGAAATTCAAATTTTCCAAATGTTTTGGGATTCATTCCAGGTTGAGCAGAACCACCAATAAAGTTTTTTACGAATCCATACCATTGTTGACTCTTAAGTATGTATTTTAAATACTTGGGATAAATTTTATTTTTATTATATTTAAACCTGACTAAATATGATGCGAAAATGTAATTAGGATAGTCACTTGGAACAACAAAATTATAACCAGTTGTTGCTCCGGTTCGTGCAATTAATAAATCATTTTCTTTTACTAAATATTTCACTTTTTTCTCTTTACTAATCGAACAAAAAGGAACTTTATCTTTGTCAACAAAATAAGGCACTATATCAGTAATTCTTAAATATTTAGCATCACCTTCCAAAGATGATGTTGTTTCTGCTGTATAACCATATTGGACAGAATCAATAAATTTTGAGAATTTAATATACTCCATACTTACTCACCGAACAAATGCTTGATGTTTGTGGAAATATTTTCTTCTAGCACTTTAGTTTCTTGAGTCAATTTTGTAAACTCATCATGTAAGTTTAACATCTGATTTTTAAATTCTTCTTCTAATAAACCATCATCTTCAATTACAACACCAACGTATCTACCTGCATTTAAAGACCAATCTTGGTCTTTGATACCATCTTCTCCTTCAATATTAGCAACTTTACAAAGACCAATCACATCTTGGTATTTACCTTCAGGAAACCTTTCCATTAACCAATCTATTTGAGATTGCCAGTATTCATTACCTTCCAAGGTTTCAGCATTATATTTGTATTCATTAATTAAATCATTAAATGCTTGAGAATCACCTTCATAAAGTTTTGTGATAATACCTAAGTTTTTTATTTGCTCATCGGTAAATTTTCTATGTGCTCTATCTACTTGAGTAAACACATTTCTAGCATCAATAAATAGTATTTCGTTCTTCTTATTACTAAATTCCTTTTGTTTATCGAAAAACCATAAAGTCGCTGGTAGTGTAACTGAAGAAAACATATTCGACGATAAGGTTACCATTTGCTTTATAATTCCTGTTTTAATCATCGCCTTTCTGATTTCGAGTTCAGCTCCACCGGCATCTGATGCTGAATTAGCCATAACTAATGCTGCTTTACCGTTTGTATTTAAAGCAGTAGCAAAGTAACTAATCCATAAGTAGTTCGCATTTGGAACAGTTTCTTTTTTATCTCCATCTTTCTTAGAGGACTTAGATTTTCTTGCAGGAATTCCATATTCATTAAATCTTGGTTGTTCTTTAACTTTATCTAAGACTACTTCATCTACATTAAATGGCGGATTAGCCATAACGTAGTCAAACCTACCATATGCATCGTAAGGATCTGAATAGAATGAATTTGCTTCGTTGATTTCACCTCTAACATTGTTAAGAAGTAAGTTCATCTTTGCAAGTTTAACTGTATCTGGCTCCTTTTCTACACCATAGCATCTAAATTTCATCATCTCTGATTCAGCAGCATTATGTTGATGCATATATCGTGCTGCTTGAACAAACATTCCCCCAGATCCGCATGCTGGATCTAAGAATTGTTTATCTCCCGATTCAGGATTCAAAACATTAACCATATATCTTACAACAGTAGCTGGAGTGTAGAATGTTCCTCCGTCTTTCCCTTCACTTAATGCAAAATTGCCTAAGAAAAACTCATATATTTCACCAAACAAATCTACAGAAATATCTTCAGGGATATCTTTAAATATCCTTACAATTCTAGAAAGTAATTCTGGTTCTTCCTCAGGGACTAGTGATCCAAATACTTCTTTTGGAAGAACACCACTCATTGATGAATTTTCAGTTTCAATAGCTTCCATTGCATTTTTAACAAGATTGGCTTTTTCAGCTGTATCTGGAGCGTCGTTAATTTTATCAAAGTACGCACATTCAGGAAGATAAAAGCCACATTTCTCAATTGAAATTTGTTTTATTGAGCGTTCAGCACGAGTACCTCTCTTTTTATTAAATTCATCTTCAATTTCTATCTTGTGTTGTTTGTATTTTATATCTGCATATCTTAAAAAAATTAATCCTAGTATAGGTTGTCCATATTTATTAGCTGCTAAGTGAGCTCCTTGTCGCAAAATATCAGCAGAGTGCCATAAATTATCGTTAAGCGCTTTTAATTCTTTATCTGTCATTATTCTTCCCCTCAAGTTCTATGTTATTTTTTATGCAAAATTCAACAATCTTTCTTTTAACTTTAATAGTTGGTTCATGTTTGCCATTTTCCCATCTATTCACTGATGAAAAGGATACATCTAGAAGTTTTGCTAATTCACTTTGAGAAAGAATTAGTTTTTTTCTTAATTCCTTTATTATTTTAGAATAGTCCACTCTATTCACCTCTTAATTTATATGTATCTTTGCATTATTATAGCACTTTTAGAGCAAAATATCTATAAAATTTGAGTTTAAACCAATGATTAGTTAATAATTTCTCTGTATTTTTCTCAAATCGTGTAAATAGTAGAGTAATCGTTAAAAGGTTGAACGTAGAAGACGAAAAAGTCCTGTAAAAGTTCTACTTTAAACCCTTACAGGTCATATGGAAATTGGAATATAGGGAGAAAACGCCCTTTCTGCATGAAAAAAAGGCCTGATATCAATGTATCAAACCTATGCTTATTATATGTCTTGTCATTACTAAGTTTATCGCGTTTTTTAACAGAAAAATAGTGTGTTTCACTCTCTTACCATACCAAGTTTACTGTTTTTGCACTAGAAGCTTACAGCTTTAAGCACAATCGTCATAAAATGCACTTCTTCTCTTGACAAGGTTTTTAGACTTTACATTGTATTATTCCCCTTAAAACCACAATAATATTAGGTAAATATTCTTATATTATTCAGCTCATATCTTTATTCTTACTTTCATTATACAGCACTCATAATCAAACGGAAATCCTATAATAAAATGGAATTTAGAAATTCCGGATTTTTGTGTCCATTATTGGGTAAGATTTGAAATATTAGAACGAAAGCAGTTAAGTTTCTTTTAACACAAAAGTAAAGTTTGATCCCCCTCATCTCCACCATCCAGATTATACCAAGTTGCTGTGTGAAAAAGGTTGTCATACCCAAGAAGATGGTCTTGTCATACCCAACCTGCTGTGTATTTAGCTAAAAATGCATCATTTTCAATGAAAAAAGAATTCGAAAATCTTGATAGTCACTATCTTGATCTTGAATTCTTTTTTATTTTGAATTGTGAATATCAAATAATAACGAACCCGTACTTAAAGGTTAATCGAACCCCTTACTTGGTGTTTTTATGGAGGGAGTTGAAAACCATCGGTGGTGGAAAATGACGGTTTTTTCTGGTTTTAGTGAATTTGTCATTTTCAATACTATATGTTTTCACACACCAACTGTGTCGAGTTGTGCGAAGTGCTATACAAAAGTGCCTCGACTTCTCCGAAGTAACATATTTTTTGCCCTATTTATGTTTACACACACGAGACTTTTTAGTGGTAAATTGTTCGGAAGTAACATATTTCGTGCAAAAAATGTACTTTTTGGTATCAATTCAAAGTATATAAGTTTAGATCTAAACACATTTTTTTGTACTTATTAATTATTAGCAAAACTTTATACATCAACTCTTTGTATTGGGTTGCGATTTCGAGATCTCTTCCTTTAAGCAGTGCCATCATTTCTTCGTATTTCTCAATGATGTTATCTTCAATTTCGATTTCCACATCATCTGATTCACTATCTTCGAGTTCATATATTTTTTTTATTTGTCTTGTCAGTATTAGTTTAACATAAGATTTCATTTTATAATCGATTGCATGTTCTAGATCTATGAATTGATCAGGATTAGCGTATTCATATAGCTTATCAGGATAAGTCTGCAAGAAGTTATTTAGAATTTGTTTTTCAGTTTCTGATAGTATCATGCCAAAGTTTTCATACTGATAAACGACCGCTTCTTTAGTGTCGTTTTCTGAAACGGGTAACTCAATAACCTTATTAGGTTCTATGACAAACTTGTTTCTAATTAATAGTTGTTGAGTGTATGTATCATCATTAAATACTAGGGTACTAAAATTCGAAACATTATGATTATTAGTGATATGATTTAATAAAAGACGAAGTGCTAAATCTACATCTTCATCAATGACTGAATCTTTTTCGTAAATCTTAACATCAATGATACCGATGCCATCAATCACGTCATATCCAACAAGGCCTGAAGGCGCACCGTTATTTTCGATAATAAGCAAATGTGAACAACTTGTTATGGCATGTGACACATAAATTTGCACATCTTCTTCTCTATATTGAATTTCATTATAACTGTAGGCAGTTAATTCATTCATCCAACCTAGAACTAATTCAACATCATAAGAAGTGACACTTCTGAGGTTTATTGTATCTTGTGATAAAACAAACCTTGGATCCTCGACATTATTGTTCTTGAGATATTGAATAAGTGTCTTATCATTTGTTTCTGTAAATAAATCACCTTTCTCAGACGTAAAAACATCTGTCACCATTCCATTTAATAGTTCAACTAAAGATTCTCCATAAAACTCTGGATGAGGTAGGTGATGTTTAATCATCAACCTTGGTACAATCACTTTAATACTTTTCATAACTTTTCCTCCTAGGCGTTAGCCATTTTATTGCAAGCATATGCTTGCTTACCCTTTGTACCAAGGTATTTATGTTTAGTAAAATAAAAACACTCCTCTTATTGATATTTGCAGTCTTGCTGCTTACCCATAAAACTGGAGTGTTAGTTCACTTATATTATATCATAATTTGATGTTCATGTAATCAATTTTAAAACTTTTTCTACAAGTCCAATTATAGGCCATCAGTAGAAAAAATCAAAGTAAATGGAAGTCCAATTGTGCTCAAAATATTGTCATCACATATAAGAAAATAGGAAAAGTTATTCTTTTGAATAGAGAATTGGCGAAGCTTGCCCTTTTTTTCGATACTTGGATGGAATTCTATGATCTTTAAAAATTGACCTTACCTCATCAGCTGCAATTTGTCCTTCAAATTCATATCTTCCTCGACCATCATTTACAAGATTCCATCTTTCAACTTTATATACTTCTTCAACAACACCATCAACTACACTTAGAACATATGGGTGTTTTTTTGCGGATTTTGGAGATATTTTCCAGCAAAATCTTGTCGCATAATAAAGTCTTTCTGCATAAGTGCCCTCTGATTCATCTAAACGCCATTTTGTTGTTTTAATAATGATATATTTTGGGTTTTTAGAGCAATCAATATACTCGGATTTGGAAAAACGTCTTTCAATCTCTTCAGCATTACCAATTCCATAATCATTATTATGATGGCCATTTGCTATATTAGTTAATGATGGAAAAGCATCAATCAATGCGGCTTCAACCTCATAAGCGGTTGACTGGCCCATTCCAAATCTGTGGATAACATGTATTACATTCAAACCAGCATCATTTATATCCCTTATGATTTGAAACTTCAAATTATCATCGGGCTCATCTTTTTCAATATAGTTTTCTCCAATGTAATTTTTTAAAGCGCAATTAACGTGTGCAAAAACTCTATTATCTTTGCCTTTCCCAACATAAAAAGTTAATCCATTTCGAGGATCGATTAATCTATATACATAATATTGTAATTGTTCACAGGTTTCTTTACTGAAGGAAGATATCATATTTTTGTTCCTTTCATATTCACAATTTTAATAAAAATGCTTTTGTAGAAAATTGTAATAAGTTACTTTTTGATGTGCAAATTCAGAAAATACCAAAATTCAATCTACATTAAACAACTAAAAAAAAACAACCCGAAGATTGCTTTTTGTCGGATAACACAGTCAAAAATGATTATTGTAGTTAAAAAACAAATTTTACAAATAATATTTGCTAGGTTTGCCAAGCAGAGCGAGAAGGTCAATTACAACGCCAATGAAAAATAATCCGAATGTGAATAAATACAAAACACCAGCGACGGGTTTGCCTTCATAAAATTTATGTCCTCCCAACCAACCGAGTAATATACATAAAATTATTGCTGTTGTTTTATCGAATGGACCCTTTTTCCCTACATAAATTACTTGTTGTGGTTGTTGTTGTTGTTGTTGTACGTATACAACTTGGGGTTGTGGAGCCTGTTGATAAGTTGGATTTGGTTGTTGGGGCACCTGTTGATAAGAGGGATTTGGTTGTTGAGGTGTTTCTTTATTTGCATTTACAGCACCACAATAAGGACATTTTGCTTCTTCGGACGAAAAGACATTTCCACACGCTTTGCATTCAACTGATTTTGCCATGATTTATTTGTTCTCCTTTTTTCTATTTTTTGCACCAGAAAAATGACCGTTTTCATCATTATAGTCTTCATCTGATACGATTGCTATTTTTTTACCTTCCAATAGAACTGCTGTTTTATTAATTTTAGTACTTAGAATATCTAGTGATAACACGATACCAAGATAAATTATGGTAATCACGAAAGTTAATATAATTGCGAGAGCAAAACTAGGTTCTTCAGCTGTGAGAATGAATCGAATCAATAAAGGTAAAAATTGAAGCAATATTGTCAAACTTAATTGTATGATCTGATTCCCGCGATCATTATGAAAATACACACAATAACCCACACATATAATGAGAATTAACGAAACAATGATTTTCGTCGTAATATATAATATATTCCCTGATCCTTCAGTAATCGGCATGTTTCCATTTAATACAATTGCAAACAAAACCGAGAAACAGAGAAATATCAAAGTAAGTCCAATAAAATATAATTTTCCTTTAAAACTCATAGCTCATTCCCCCTCTCAAACCTTGGTTCCACATTCGGGGCAAAATTTTGCTCCTGTAGCAAGAACAGTATTGCAATTCGGACATTTAAGTTCCATAGGACTACCACAATTCGAACAAAACTTCACATTAATTGGTATTTGAGTGTTACATTTTGGACATGGTTTCGTTGGAGGAGTATTGTTAGGATTAGCATTTTGCATCATAGACCCGATTTGGGGAGCAATCCCAAGTCCCATTCCAAGACCAATACCTGCTGAAGCAATTCCGCCAGCACTTCCTTCATTATTTGCAGCAGCTTCTAGAACATCATAATTTCGAGCTGTCCGATATTGAGCATCTCCCATAATATCAAATTCAGCTTTTTTATTTAGAATAGTATTAATCGTTACAAGATCTTCATCAGGAACATTAATAGTTTCAATATAAAAATTGATCAATTCCATCCCAAGTTTGTCAATTTCAGGTGAAATGCGATCGTAACATGCTTTGGATATTTCCTCAGTATAGACTGAAATATCAAGCAAGCTGACTTTATTACTAATTACATATTCTCCCAAAATAGTTTTGACTTTTGTATTAATCATGCCACGAAAATAATCGCTCAACGTTTCAAATACTAAAAGGTTTTTACCTCCCATTGTACCGACAATAGTAGTAAAGAAAAATTGATAATTTGTTATACGTAATGCGAATTGTCCTCTGGCTCTCGCTCTGACTCTAACATTAAATCGAGGATCAATTAATTGAATTGGATCCTTTGTTCCCCAAAGCATATCCATTTTTATTGTTTTATTGACATAATAAATTTCCATCGTATATGGCACATTACCACCATGTACAGACTTCACCAAAGATTTCAAAAAAGGATAGTTTTCGGTGCTTAAAGTGTATGTCCCACTCTCAAAAATATTTTCAACCTTCCCGCCGTGAACTGCAAGAGCGACTTGACCTGGGCCAACAATTACTTTGGACTTATCGTTAAATTCTTGTCCAGGATATTTGAAAATAACCCATTTTAAATCACTGAACCCATCAAACTTAATTACACTTAATATTGCCACATTATGTCCTCCCGAATGATTTATGATTACTATTTCAATTGATTCATATTAAAGATTAATTAAATGAAAATTTATTCTCGTTTGAATTTCATGTTTTAACTTGCCTGTTAATAATTTTTACATTTTAAAAACAGTAATATATATTTCACATTAAACAAACAATTTATTCATTGCATCAGAAACTCTTTCTTTAATTATATCAGGAATAATACTTTTCACATGAAAGTATTTGTTGAGATATTTGTGTGCAAATGCAATCGCATCTATCTCAATTGATTGAATTAAATACTCTATGTCTTCTTCTGCATTTTTTGAAGGTATATAATTATCAAAATCTTTCTTCCATTGCTTTATTGTTTCTTTTGATTCTCTTCCTACAAAATACTCCGGAAAATCAATATTAGCTTTCTGGTATGCATGTCTTGTTTCATGAAGAGCTGTTACCATTATTTCATCTATTGATGCTTTGTTTACCCAAGTTTCATTAAAGTAAATAACATAGAATTTATCATCAAAAACTGCATTGATATCATGGTTTAAAAACGCACCTTCTGACTTGAATTCGACAAGAATCTCACTTAAGCCTAGAGTTCTTGAAGCCAACTCGACTGAGTCAAAAGCTTTCTTCTTTTTATTCATAAATCCCCCAAAAACAATTTGGTGTTGTTCATTATTCTTATTTTAGCACTACTTAATGTTATTAGCAATAAGATTTCCAATATTATTAGTTGAGAAAGATAAATAAAAATAGCGCCAAATCCAGGTTGTGTCCTAGAAATGGCGCTTTTTGTTATTTTGATATATGTTTTTGTATGTTTTTTTCCGCTTCTGATAAGGTTGCTTTACCTTCCATCTTATTGCTGAAGGATATGTAATCTTCTATTGCTCTATCAATCCTACTTTGATTGATTTCTACAAAGTTGATTGCATTTTCTGCTGAACCGGTCATATTGCTGACCCACTCACTAAGCCTAGATAAAACGGCTTTCTTCTTATCATCACCTGATAAAAACGCCTCCCCCTTATCACGAGCGAGTTTGTTCTTCTCTTCTACTATCAAAATAAACTCTTTGATTGCTTTTTGCACTGATTCATCAAAGACAATATTCTTTGCTTTAGAAATGAGCTCTGCTACATTTACAGATGTTTTAATTAGATCTAACTTTACTTCCTTAATTACTTCATTCAAATCTTTATCCTTACCAAGCTTCGAAGTAATGTACAATGCCAGTACTGCGATTAAGGCAACTAATAGAATAATATCAAGTGTTGTCATTTTCTTTCTCTCCTATTTTCTTATATAGTGTGACATGCGAATCTTCTAGCCTGCTGACTCGATGCTCCAAAACATTGATATCTTTTTTCATGATTTTGATATCTTGAGAATGCATTTCAAGCAAATTCAACATTTTTACATTTTGTTTTTCTATGGTCTGAAGATTGGTAATGATTTCATCATTGCCATCTTGACTTTTCTTTTCTTGTTTATTGAATTGCTTAATGGTGGTCATAATCACGACAACCATCGTTACGATCCAATAAACAATATTTTCTACTCGAAATAAACTTAAAACATTATCCCAGTTCATTCTTCTTAATCACCTTATCTTTATAATCTCTTATGTAATTTAATTGTTCTAAAATCAATGACAAATAGCTTCTGCCTAATTCGTTATCCCAGTTATTCTTATATTCAATCATCTTTGACTTCCAAGGTTCTTCGACAACAAGTTCATACTTTCCGGTTTGATCTAGATGATCCAAAATCCCTCTTACTCTGAAAATATGATAATGGGATTTATATGCAATATCATCCTTTATTCTCATTGAGTAATATTCAATAAAACTTTCTAAAAATGGTCCTATTTTCAAAATGAAATCCGCATATTTCGTTTGTTCATAGTCTTCACGATAAATTTCATCAAGATAAATCAAATTATCTTCTGACGAAACAATTTCATCAATATGAGCACGGTCATAAAGCGGTATAGATGGATCAAGTTCTTGTTTTTTCATATAGATTTCTTTACCATAAGCGAATATATCCAACGTTCCTAAACTCAAGTGCACATTTCCATCAAAACCATCTAAAACAACAGTAACATCCTCATCACTTGACTCATTGTTTAATCCATAAGCCACAGATCCACAGTAGTAGATAAACATCACTCTTGCAAAAGGAAAAGTTCCCTGGACAATTTCTAAAATACTATTCTTCGATTGGATTTTCTGCTTCAATTGGATCATTCCCTTTTTCAACTACGTCCATGTCATCAATCGATTCTTCAAAGCCAACCACGTTTTCCTTAAGCCAAAGATATCCTTGACTTATTGGACAAGTATTTTGAAACTGTGGAAAATCAGAGTATGGAATCTCGATATCGATTTCTTCAAGCGGTATACTTTTGTTTGCACGTGACTCTTTTGATATATAAGATGCAACACAAATGACTGCTTTTTTGTTCAGATAGTTGATATTGAACGCAGTGATACGGTGATAGGATAACGAAATCCCAAATTTACAATTCATTTCTTTGATAATAGCCATAATAAAAAACCTACTTTCTAAGTGTGCGATAAATCGACACACTAATCAAATCTGGTGAACCAAGATTTAATCCTGGATTAATATACAATGCTCCAAGACTTCCATTGAACGAGTGCACAAAATCTGCTAGAGAAATTGCAGCATCTCCCTGTCCAGTGACTGTTGTGACACTTTTTCCATAAGAAACCCATTGTTGAGTATCAGTGAGTCCTGTCGCAAATGTTGGAGAAATTTCAAAGTCAATCACTTTTGTTATTCCGCTTGTCAGAGTTACTCCTGCAGAGTATGCATCCTGAATGTAAAAAAGAGTTGTATTTCTTGCTGAAGTTTTAGAGACAGTTCCAGCCACATCATTTGAATAAACGGATAGATAAGACCCCACTAGACTTGTTAACGTCGATGTTCTGTAATAGAGATATGTAGTTGATGTATCTGACGATACCCCTTGAGTGGACGCAATCACATGAACTTTGTAGATGTAATCAGGATCAAAAGCATAACTAAAACTATGAGTGTAAGTAATCCCTTCATAATGATAAACAAGTTCCAACTCACCGCCAACCTTGACAACAGACGTCGAATTTCTCGCGTACAAGCAATTGTTATTATAATCGAAAGCTAGTTCACCTAGATACTGCAGGTTTGATGTGGTGGGTTTTGTGGTGCCTCGTTTAACTCGGATGGTTGCCACTAGTAAGTTCCGCCATCAATGATTGATGATGGTTGTAATACTTTCGTAGTATCGATACCAAGATAGTATTTAACAACACTAGGAGTATAGTTTGTATCTAGATATTGATAAATCTTGATTGCATCACCTATAACTGCAGCATCGAACAATGCTTGAGTTGCTAACACTTCTGCGCCAGAGCAGTCCCATAATCTTGTATTAAGTACATTGGCTAGAATCGAAAGTTGAGTACCTGTAAGATGAAGATTGCTCGCTACATGCGTATCATGTGTCGTAGTTGATACTCCACCAAGAGACGCTAAAGTGATTGTTACAGCACCAGTAGATCCATTTACACTGGTTACCGTATCTGTTGGAGTTAAGAGTTCCTGCCAGTTTGCAAGTGTTGCATACCCAGTTGTTTTTAAGATGAAGGTCTTATTTATGTCTGTTCTGACAGCAACATCACCTTCCTGTGCAGTAGTCAATGCAAGCATGGCTGTTTGACTGGCCACAACGAAGGTATTGGTTAGAGCCACTTTAGGAATAACTGAATCTGCAAGCTTTCCACTTGAGTCTAGAATCGGAATGTTTCCATTTCCAGTACCCGTATTTTTCGTAGCTGCAGTTCCTAAACCTAACGCAGTTATTTTGGTATCAATCTGAGTATCGACTTTCGCAACAGCGGGTATTTTTAAATAATCTGTATCCGCAAGTGGCGTTCCAACACTACCGACTTTATCTGCTTTCGCAATATATAAATGTTCACCATTAAAATCGACTTGGGGTTCTCCCGCTTTAATAGTGCCCACTGAACCGATAAGAGGTCCTGTTCCTACAGTTGTTCTTCTTTTAATTTGTATCGTTGCCATTTTTAATATGCTCCTTTATTTTTTTAGAAAGACTGAAGTAATTATATGTAAGGTGTTTCCACATGATAAAGTAACGACTCCACCAACGTAAGTGACACCAAGTGAGTAATCAGCACCACCGTACCTATAACTGATGGATGTATTTGATCCAATGAATATGAAAACTGCCTGTCCAGGGAAAGTCACTACCGTTGTGTTTCCAATCGTAACGAACACTAATGATTCTCCGAGATCAACAGAACTTGTCCCACCAAATTGATATACACCATTTTGTACTTTTGTCAGTGTTTGTTTGACTGGCGCACTCCTTGTTTTCAATTCGCTTGAAAGTGTATCGACTCTTTTTTTATCTGTATAGATATAAGATAGTTGATAGTTTGTCGCAAGTGTAACCGATGTCGTGGTCTTAGAATATGCACATAAAACAAATTCATAGAGTCCACTGATGTCAAATAAGTTAACTCTTGTAAGCGTAGGATAAGTGCCCACTGCTTCTTTGGTATAAATGCTAATCGTATTAGCTGCAGTATCAACTGCAAGCACGACATATCCATACTTACTTGAATCTGGAACAACAGTAACAGATGTCTGATTTTCTACATAAATGATTCTTCCGTAAATGGAAACATAACCATCCAAAAATGTAATCGTGTTACTAGCAAGAGTAAATGAACACTCTTGTTTGATGTCTTTAAAAATCCCGACATCTTTTGAAAATAAAAAATGATACAAATCCGCATCCATTTTCGATGTGACATTCGCACCATCAAAGGTTATCTTTTGTAATCCCATTAGAACTCTCCTCCATCTAAATCGGTAATTCCATTTGTAGAAATTGATACATTACTAACTGCTGAATTCACGCTCTTGTTTAATAGTTGTATTTTTTCAGTCAGTTTAATTCGGTACTCACCTAAAGTTACAGTTGCTTGATGAAATCCATCTTTATATTTGATTCCAGTAACAACTGAATCATACACTTGAGTATCATGATAAAATTCAACAAAATCCCCCAGATGAAAATTAATCATCGGTTTGATCACATCATTATCTGTTTTGATTATAAAAGTGATATTATGATCGAGTTTTGAACTGATCATTTCCGATCTTGCTTTTGTAAGTAAAGATGGATAATCCGCATCAGAGTATTTTTGTGAAGCTGGTCTGACACTTTTGTATCGCAACTCATCACTCACATCTTGAGTAAGATCTCCATTCTTTAATAAGTAGTAACTCACTTTATTCGTATAGGTGATGTTCTCAATTTTCGGATAATAATCGATCTTATTAATCATTTGACTCGAGCTGTCATTAATGACCAGATCTTGAATTGCTGAAAAGTTACTTTTGAGCTTGATTCCCCGATTGACTTCACTGATCATGAAATTAATACCTGTGATTCTGCCTCTAAGGTAGGTCACTTCTGAGGAAAGACTAAGTCCGTATGTTTTTGTAATAAGCTCCATGACACTTGATAAAGACATTATTTTATCACTTTCAAATGATAACTCACCCATAACGCTTGCATTTGTTATAATTGATAAATACGCTAGATTTTGAAATGGGTCCGGACTATTTTTAAAGTTATCATTAAGGAGATTCCCTAAATAGATCGCAAGATCACCAGAGAAACTTGTCACAGGAATATCGATTGAAAACAACTCTCTGATATCTAATGCATGAACAGTTGTTTGGCGTTTGTCAGCAACCTCTAGACGCTCTATTAATCCTATATAAGAGAATAGACTGTCCTTTAATACAACAATATCTCCAATCGTTGTGTTGAGCTTGCTTTTATTAACAACAAATGATGATTTTTGAATAATGACTAGATCGAGATTAATTTCAAACGTTTTATCAACAAAACCATGGTCTTTGTAAGCTAGAGTATTACGATCAAGAAAGATCAGTTGCATGATTATACACCTAGATACCCTTCGAGTATCGTAATCCTACACAGCGTTGGACTCGCAACTCCTGGTTTAAATTCAATCTCATATTCACCTGGTTCAACAAACAAAAAATTGTCACAAGTGAAATCTTGTTTGTCATAGATTGATATAGTTTCGTCACCGGTAATTTGATGCATATACTGGTTTGTTGGAATAGATGAGACTATCGTCTTGCCTTCTTCTGAAGTGTGATAAAGCCTTAGTGTAGAGATTAAATTATCATCTTTAAGAATTGTTACTTCCGGATCGTTCACTGCACCGATCATTTCAATTATAAGAGGAGCCTTGATGACTCCTCGATTTTGTATGCTGATTTTCCCTTCAAATGATACCGAGTACTGATAGGGATAAATAAAAGGATAGACTTTGCCGAATGATTCAACATTAACCTCAATAACAGAAGACAATTCTTTTAACCACAGTGATAATTTTTGAAATGTAATCTGGCATTGCAAAACTCCAGCAACAAGTTCTTGTTTAGATAGTGATTTTATCTCGACATAACAAAAAGCCTGGTCAAAAGTTTGATAAATAAGTTTTAGGTTTTTGTCCCCTAATTTCAGATATTCTAATAGTTGAGAATATCCAAGATATCCTTTTAAGAATGTTAATGTTGCTTGTATTTCAAGTAGAGGTTGTGTCTGATCAACAAGGTCATAAAACTGATCGTATTTTAGATAAGTTAATTCTTTTGAAAACCCTAATCCAGAAAGTCCACTCATAAGGCATCCGCTTCTAAAATCAAAATAGAAACGATTTCCATATGTGTTTTCCAGATAAAATCGTCTGATCATATTACATTACCTCCTAGTGCACGATTGATTGAATCGATGTCAAAGGTGGGAGAAGTTGTATTGATTGTTATATTATTTGTAGATACATTCGATGTTGATGAATTGGATTGATTCGATATTGAAGATGCTTGTTTCAAATTAAATGCATCACCAAACCAACCACCAATTTTATTGAAAAATCCACCAACCTTATCTGCTGCACCACTTACAAAGTTACCGACTCCGTCTGCAATGTTTCCTGCAAACTCACTAATATTACCAGTAATGTTTCCAATCATGTCACCAAAGTTTCCAGCAATGTCAGACATCTTTGGTCCAAGATCCCCAATCCATTCGAAAATAGTTGATAAGAATTCGACAATTTTTTGTACGACAGTCATAACTGGTTCAAGTACTTTTTGTAATACTTTGATTGCAGGAACCAAGATTGCTTGTAGTACTTTACCGATGACTTCAAGGAGTGGTGAAACCAGTTCGAGAATATCAGCAATAAACCCTATTTGCATCATTAATGGTTGAAGAATGATTTCAATGATTGGGACTAGCATATCAACAAGCATAATGACAAGTTCAATGATGACATCAAGAATAGGTGATAATGCCGTCATCAGGCTATCTACTATCTGCATGATAGGTGGTAATAACTGCATAAGTGTTTCACCAAGTCTCGCAAGCAAAGCACGAAAGTCTTCACTCTGAAATAGCGCCATGGCAAGAATAGCGATAAGAGCACCAATGCCTAAAGTTGCGAAATTTATCCCTGCACCTGCAAATATCCCAGCAGTTCCAACACTTTTTAGTACCATCGAAACCATACTTAATAATGGACCTACTTTGCCTACAATGGATAGCACAGGTCCTACTGCAGCAACGACTGCTCCTAAAGTAATGATGATCTTCTTTGTGCTATCATCTAAGTTCATCCATTTATCAATCCAGCTTTTAATTGTTGGGATAATCTCATCACGAACTTTTTGAAGCAGTGTTTGTAAAATTGGAAGTACTGTCATCGATAGATTCATTGCAAGACTTGATAATGCTTGTTTAGTCTGATCTAGAGAATCTGTAAAATTGCCAGCAACTTGTGCTTGTTCATTGGTGATGATTCCTAATTCCCTAGCTTCTTGTCTTAAGTTATAAATAGCAGTCTTCTCACTAGATAGAATCGGAATAATTTCTGTTCCTATTTTTTCACCAAAGAACTCGTTGGCAACGCCAACTCTAATCGCTTCATCTTTTACACCAGCCAGAGCATCTCTAATGGTATCAAAAGCCTCATCAGCGTTTTTGCCTTTAAGATCATCTACTGTTAGTCCAATTAAAGCTAGACTTTCTGATACCTTGTCTCCATTACCGGTAGCAATATCACCAAGTATACTATTGACCTTAATAAAGGCTTTATTTAGGCTTTCAGTCGAGCTTCCAGAGATCTGCGCAACGTAGTTCCATTCTTGTAAACTCTCTGCAGAAAGGCCAATTTTAGCGGCCGAGTCGCCAATTTCATCAGCAGTGATTGCTGTCTTAACAGCTAATCCAGATAAAGCGGATATAGCACCTAAAATGGGTAATGTTACCGACTTTGTTAATGTGCTACCAAGTTTTCCTATCTTCTCAAAGTTTGCATTACCAAGTTCAGTAATCTTACCCTTAGTATTTTTGAGTTCATTGTTGAGTTTGGATACTTCTGCTTCTGTATAAGATACATTGCGAGCAAGTTTGTTGAACTCGGTTTCACTCATGTCACCTATCTTAACTGCTTGTTTTGCTTTTTCAAGTTCAAGGTTTTGAGTTTCAAGTTTCTTTTTTGTGGTTTGAAGGATATCATTCAGCTTGGATTGCTTAGTTTTCCACATTTCCACATTTGAACTATCGTACTTCAGATTCGTGTTGATTGCTTTGAGGTCTTTTTGTTGTTCTTTTAAATCTGATTGTATACCTTTGAGCTCATTCTCAAGATCTCTACCGTCAAGACTAAGTTTAATATTGAGTCCTTTAACTGTTTCTGCCATCTTTACTCACCTCCCATACAACAAAAAAACACACCTAATGATGTGTTCTCTCAATAATAACAATTTTTTGATTTTAATTTGCTTGAATGAACTCTTGAAATCTTTTTAATGCATTGATGACTGCTCTATGACTTTTATTACCTAACGCAGATTTTGATCCACGAAAATCATACATTTTGACATACTGATCAATACTGCTCATGAGTGTTTGAATACTGATTCGTTCTTCTCTTAGTACAAATGGAATTCTCGCATGTGCATAATCATAAGTTGTGCTTGGTAAGCCTTTTGGTGTTACTACACTGTATCCTTCTGATTCCAAGTATAATTCAAAGCGATTAAGAATTTCTTTTTCAGTCATCTCATTCACCTTCTATCTTTGAAAGCAGCAATTCCATACCTTCTGCAAATGTTGGAATGTTACTTTTCCAATAAGGGATTGATAGTTCTACAGATTCAATGGCATTTTTGTACATTTCTTCGCTAAACTCATCTTTAAATTTCTTAAGAAAAAACTCGAAATCATTTGTTTTCATTGAACGTCTGTTAATCTCGCCTTTTGAAAGCTTGATTAGAATATTCAGATAGATTGTCGCACTTCCTAGATTCATTCCTGATTTTAGTGAAACTAAGTAAGCTAATACTTTTACCTCTTCGAGTCCATCTTGATAATTTTTAAATGCACTCCAAACTTCCTCAACCATTTCAGAAGTTATGCTGTTGTTTGATCTTCTTGATCGGATGGCGTCAAGTAGAATATCATCATCATTTTCGGTCTTTATTTCATGCTGAACTGGTTCAGTAATTTGCTTAACAGCAAAAGGTAAACCCTTCTCTTTAACAATTTTCTTAATGAAAATACTAAATGCAATATCAATGTCTAACCCCACAGAGTCTAAAATCACTCCAACTTCTTTGAGCAATGAATCCTCTACCTCAAATATTAACTTTGACATACAATCCTCCTTATTTTTCAAATTACTTTGTATTACTGATTACATTATACATTACATACACAATTACTGTCAATAGTAATTTAGTAATCTTATAGTAATTATAGTAAATAAGCGTCTATGTCTTTCTGAGTTGCATTTCTAATAGGTGATTTGTTTAAAATTACATTCATTTCAAGTTCTAGAATATGTAAATATGTATTTATATCAAAATACTTCGAATCTTCAATCGATATACCTAGATGAGCCAAGTTAAATATAATGTTTGAAGTTGCACCAAACTCAGACTCATCCTTTGAACTGTGGGGAAGGCGATTGACCTTTTGTAAGTGTTCCTAACATCTCTGCAATTGTTGACGATAATAGTTGCAGTTCTTCTGGATTGCTCAATATTGAAAAATCTAGTGACATCAAAAAGTCGTTATATGATGTTTTACTAAATGGCCTGTGTAGAACATAGATTATCCGGAATATAGTATCAATCACCACAGAGAAATCTTCTTCTTTGATATTGTTACTCTTTTCGAGTTTTTTGATATCACTGAATAACTCAGATCCAAACACATTACGGTAATCAATAATTGTAAATAGTGACGAGTGGAGTTTGTACTCCTTCTCGCCCAATTTTAGTGTTTTTTCCATATTCCAACTCCTAAATAAATGTTGGTAATGCAGGAGCAGTTGTTAGGAAGGTTGTATAGTTTGTATCTCCAACCGATGCAATCACTCTAATTACTAGGTTATCTCCAGATTCAATGGGTCTTGCTGTAATAGATAGTGAGATTGAATTGGCTTCAATCGAATCTGCTTTTGATTTGCTTGCATCTCCTGAAGGAGTCGCTGTACAAAGATAATACCAAATACGTCTTGCTTTTGAATCTCCTTGAATTTCATAACCCAAAGCAAATGTTTTTGTTTCATTGTTGATCACTTCGACAAAGTTTCCATTGGTATCCGTCTTGAATCCAAAGATGTCTTTTTTAAAGTCATCATCAATTTCTGTGAATTTTAACGATACTGTTGTCCCTGAATTTGAAACGAGTGTAGCTATGACTTTATCATCTGCATAGACTTGTGTGCTTCCACCGATTGCCTCAGTAGTAATTTCTTGAGCACCTATGAGTCTTTTAGGTAATGTGAAAGTCCATGTCCCATCCACGTCTTGCGTAGCTAGGGAGTAATGGACATTTGTTAAACCAAATGTAATCTTGTTATTCATTTCTTATTCCTCCATTTTGATTTCATAGACTCGGTTGACCGAGTTGTCATCATTTAAATATTCTGTAATCATCTGATAATTAAAGCCTGCCAAATCCAAGGCTTCTTCTAATCTGCTTTCAAGTAATGGATCTTTCTTTTCTGTGACAAGGGTAATTTGTATCGTCACAATCCTTAAAACTGATACATTATCTGCATATACCGAAGAACGATCGCTGATTTCCTGATAAACAATGAAAGGTAACACATCTATAGCAAGTGCATCGACAATGTTTGTTCCATAGGACACTTTATCAGGAAGAACATTGTTTAATAATTGGTATATCCGTTCAAGTGTTGTAGGCATTAGTTTCCACCACTTTCAATAATTTTTATAATATCTGAAAGCATTTCAGGAGAAAAAGTATCAAAGGCTGGTCTCATAAATGGTTTAGGTGATACAAACTTACCATTTCTGTGTGTAAATCCAAATTCAAGCAAATGGGTCAGTCGACCTTTTTTTTCTGAGTAAATTGTGATTGTTTTATTGATTCCTTCTCCATGTGGAGTTGCGACAAACGAGTCCGCAAAACCATCTGTCCTTCCACTCCTTGGTGCATTCGATTTAATATAAGCTAGAGCTTTATCAGCCGTTTCATCAAGTACTTTTTCCATTTTTAATATGATATCATCTGTATATTCTTCAACTAGTTCTGAAATCCGAAGTCCCAACTCATCCAAGGTAACCAATGATATCACCTGGTTTCATTTTCGTTTCAACTAGATAAAGCTCAATGAATTGTCCATTCAGATAAGTTCGCTCTATTTTATAGATTGTATCTTCAATGATTGCATGCTTGC
>Ga0268276_1001315_pt1 | contig 24990 bp, 22 predicted proteins | sample saktaG_4_FD_190145 | JGI IMG/M metagenome (GOLD analysis project Ga0268276, IMG submission 190145) | Saline water microbial communities from Sakinaw Lake, British Columbia, Canada - sak_2010_1_5_45m | ecosystem: Environmental > Aquatic > Non-marine Saline and Alkaline > Saline ... | reverse complement strand
AGGTCCCAAGGGTCCGGCTGTTCGCCGGTTAAAAAGTTACGTGAGCTGGGTTCAAACCGTCGTGAGACAGGTTGGTCCCTATCTACTGCAGGCGTTGAGTTTTGAGGAGATTTGTTCCTAGTACGAGAGGACCGGAATGAACTGACCTCTGGTGTATCAGTTGTCCTGCCAAGGGCATTGCTGAGTAGCTAAGTCGGGAATAGATAAGCGCTGAAAGCATATAAGCGCGAAACTAACTCCAAGATGAGAACTCATAGACTCCCCGCAGATTACGGGGTTGATAGGCTCCAGGTGTAAGTGCCGCAAGGCATTTAGCCGGGGAGTACTAATAAGTCATTTTATCCTTCGATATACTCAGAATTTGAGTATATTAAAATTCATTTTCAAGCGTAAGTTTATTAACTCCGCTCAGCGGAGCTAATAGATACAGATTTTAGGTATCTTGATATTTTGTCCCGCCTAGGGCGGGATAAAAATCAAACCTTTGCGCCTGCCTTGCCAGTCAAGGCGGGTTTGAATGCAGAGGTGGCAATTATGCCCCGAAAAAATCGCTTTGCGATTTAATTGCGAATATAGTAAGAGAGCCATACTGAGAGTGCTCCACCTGATCCCATTCCGAACTCAGAAGTGAAATCTCTCAAGGCCGATGGTAGTCTTATGGCGAGAGTAGGTAGCTCTCTTACTATGTTCACAATTTTTAACGGGCTGAAGTAGTCTTACGGCGAGAGTAGGTAGTTGCCACCCTTGCATTCAAGCAAAAAACCGATTTTAAATAGTCGGTTTTTTTGTTGGATTTGCAATAAAAAAAATAATGGTTTAAAATCAAACCAATATGACGGGCCTAAAAAATTTTTATATAAACAAAAAACATAAGGGGTGGCTGAAGCTTCTAATCGGAACGATTATTTTTATTATAGTAGTATTTATTTTAGGCCTTTTAACCACGTCCATTAAAAACTATTTTTATGCCTTTTCCGCGCCAATCCAAAAAACTTTTTGGTTTGCCGGAGGATCGTCATCAAAATTTTTAGGCTCTTTTTTTAGAGTTGGGTCGATAGTAAATGAAAACGAAAATTTACAGAGACAAAATCAAGACCTTTTGTCGCAGGTTGCTTTTTTGCAATCAATAGAAGAAGCTAATCGGGCCCAAAGCGATGTTTCTACATCTTGCCAAAACAGTGAATTTAACCTTATGATGGCTGGAGTTATTGGTTTAGATGAAGGCGATATTCTTTCTATAAACAAGGGTTCAACCGATGGCATTGCTGAGGGCATGCCGGTTGTCAATCAGCAGAACATACTTTTCGGCAAAGTTTTAAAGGTTTACAAAAATTTCTCGAAAATTATGCTTATTTCGAGTAAAGACAGTGTAATAAATATTAAAGTCCAACAGCAAGTTCCGGCGGATAATACAGATAGCGTTCCGGAAATTGACGGAGTAGTTAAGGGAGGTGGGGGATTAAGCGCGTATTTAGATTTAATCCCCGTCAGTGACAACATAAATTCGCAAGACGTTTTGATTACATCTGCAATAGAAAAATCGTTTCCAAAAGATTTACTTGTAGGAAAAATTACCAAGATAGATAAGGACGACCAAAAACCGTTTCAGCAAGCGCAGATAGATTTATTTTTTAATGTTAAAACAACAGACAACTTATTTGTAATTACAAACTACAAACAAGCGAACTAAAAATGTGGAAAAAAATACTCTCTATAATTTTTTTATTTTATCTTTTTGCGTTGCTACAAAGCAGTTTTTTTTCGCATTTTGATTTGTTTGGAGCTGTTCCCAATTTAGTTTTTATACTTTTTTTTATAGTTGTATTTTTCGAAGAAAAAACCAATAATTATTTTATTATTGTATCTGCCATTATGGCCGGAATCTTTTTAGATATTTCTTCTTATACCATTATCGGTCCGTCAATCATTCTGCTTACAGTTATTGGGTTGTTGTTGAAAAAGTTCCAATTATTGTTAAAAAACACCGGGGATAGTCATCCATTTGTTTATTTTTTGCCCCTTTTTGCGGTCTCTTTTTTAATTTATAATTTTAGCAAAGAACTATATCTATATTTTGTGGATTCTAGCAGAATTGCAGTACACTTTGGTTTTCCCGAAATTTTTTTATTAATTTATAATGCTCTGGTTGCCTCTATATTATTTTTCGTATATAGAAAGTTCATAAATTACACGTCCAATGGCAAAGATTTATAGAGTTAAAAATTCAAGCGTCGATATAGAGCCTCATGAGGTTTTTTTAGATAAGTTGGCGCAATCCAAGGAAGACGAGTTTGGTCTGTCAGAAAGAAAGTTTGAGGTTCCTTTGAAAGAGAGGGTATCTTATTTTTTGTTCGTTGTTTTTCTTCTTTTATCAATAATACTATTTTCAAAGATTTTTTATTTTCAAATTTTTGAAGGGAAAAAATTATACGTTGAGGCGGAAAATAACAAGGGTAGCGTAAATTTGGCCGTACCCACGCGGGGTATAATTTACGATAGAAACATGACAAAACTCGTATTAAATTCTCCTGCGTATGATCTAGTGTGTGACAGAGCCTGGCTTGAAATAGGAGCTGGAGGATCCTCGGGGTTGGCGTCCGAGGAAATTTCTCAAAAAGTTAAAGAAATCGCTGAAGCGGTTGGTAAAAATCCTCAAGAAGTATTTGATAACATTCAAAATACGGTTTCTTCTGAGGTTTTAATTGCTGACAATATTGGACACGAACAACTTTTATTATTAGAAACTAAAATAAATGATTTTCAAGGATGCTCAGTTAGGCAAAATACCGCCAGGAAATATGTTTACGGTCCGATTTTCTCGCAGGTTTTAGGGTACACCGCCAGGATAAATAAAGATGAATATTCTAGTTCAACAGGATACGCTATTAACGACTATATCGGAAAAACCGGTCTGGAAAAATATTACGAAACAGATTTAAGGGGAAAGGTTGGACAGTCTAAGCCGGCGAAATCGATTTCAAGCGATGAGACCGCAGATCAGATGGTCTTGGCGCCCGAGCCGGGAAATAATTTGGTGTTAAACATAGACGCCGGATTACAACAGCAACTTTATAATACGCTCTCTGCCTCAATAGAAAAAATGGGTGGTAAAAAAGGGGCCGCTGTTGCGATGGACCCGAGAACGGGAGCGGTTTTAGCTTTAGTCTCGTATCCAGCATATGATGATAATATGTTTTCGGGAGGAATTTCTCAAGAGGATTATAATTCTATAATAAACGATTCTTCTCAGCCACTTTTTAACAGGGCTATTGCCGCAAAATATCCAACCGGTTCCACAATAAAACCGCTTGAAGCGTCAGCGGCACTGCAAGAAAAAATAATTTCCCCGGACAAAGAAATTAATGACCCCGGATATATTTTAATTCACAGCCAATATGACCCGTCTATAGTTTACAGATACGGAGGAGTTGAAGCGCATGGATTAGTGGATATGAGAAAAGCCATTGCCGTTTCATCAAACATTTATTTTTATACTGTTGGCGGAGGATATGGAGACCAACAAGGATTGGGGCCTCAAAAAATTAAGCAATACCTCTCACTTTTCGGCTGGGATCAAAAAACAGGCATTGATTTGCCAGGAGAATTTTCCGGATTTATCCCAGATCCGGCGTGGAAAAAAGCAACAAAAGGGCAATCGTGGTATGACGGAGATACTTATAATCTTGCAATAGGGCAGTCAGATTTGCAAACGACCCCTCTACAGGTAGCAACAGCTTATTGCGCAATTGCAAACGGAGGTACATTATATAGACCGCAAATCGTAAACAAAATTATTTCTAACGATTCAACTAAAACCGTTCAGGAATTTAATCCGCAAGTTATTAGGAGTAATTTTATAGACCCTCAAAATTTGGAAATTGTCAGAGAGGGGATGAGAGACGGTGTAAATAAATCTTATGGAGGATCCTCTATGTTAAATAATTTACCGGTTGAGGTTGCGGCAAAAACAGGAACTGCCCAGATTGGAGTGGCAAATAGGTATAATGTTTGGTCTTCTGTTTTTGCTCCGTACGACAACCCACAAATTGTTTTAGTTATCACGGCTGAAAGCGTAAATGGCCTTGGGGCCGTAACCCTGCCCGTGGCGCACGACGTTTTGAACTGGTATTTCTCAAAGTAATATAAATTTTGTAAAAAAATTCCCAAATCGCGCGATCTGGGATATTGTTATCGGGCTAACTGATAGCCTCTTTTATCCTTGCCAACACCTCTTCGCCCGTAAAAAGCTGTTTTGTGTCGGTAGCTTCTAAGCTTGCGGGATCTATTGGAATAGAAACGTGAAAGATATTTTCTACGGATTCCTGTATCACGCGCAACAACTTCTCCTTAGTCGAAGTCTTGCCCGTATCCGTAAAATAAATCGAAATCCGGAGTTGTCCTAATTGCCCAGCAAGTTTGGCTACGTTAAGTCGGAGCACTAAGTCTTCATCAGAATTAGCCTTAACGAATCCAACTATCCAATGTACGATTTTGCGATTAACAATTCGGCTGGCCGAAATAACATATCGGCGTTTTCCTGGGAGATTAAGTGCTACCACATTCTCACTCCTTTGAGTTGGGGGATAATGTTTTGGAAAAGAACATTTAAATGATAACATATTTATATTTTTGCGTCAATAATAATTAATAGACGACTATCCCTTGACAACAAGTAGTGTTATTTGCTATACTTAACTTGTAATAAGTAAATAACAATACTATGAAATACACAATCAAAGATTTTAAAAGGGATTTTCCAAGCGATGACGCTTGTTTGGATTATATTTTTAAAAATCGTTTTCCTAATTATAAATGCCCTACTTGCGGTCAAACTTCTTTTTATCGCATTAAGGGTCGCAAGCAATACGCCTGCAAATGCGGTTATCAAATTTCTCCTACCGCTAACACTATTTTTCACAAATCAGAAACTAAACTTACGGATTGGTTTTTTGCTATTTATCTATCCTCTCAAACAAAGAATGGAATATCAGCAAAAGAGTTAGAAAGACATCTCGGTTGCACCTATAAAACAGCGTGGCGTATAGGATATAAAATAAGGTCTTTAATGTCGCAAGGTGGTAATATGCTTTCTGGTACAGTTGAAGCTGACGAAACTTATGTCGGTGGCAAAACTCGTATGTCTAAAAAGAATAAAAATAAAGGTGTTTTAATGGCAGTTGTTGAAAGAAAGGGACAGGTTAAAACTTCTCATATAGTTGACTGCTCTACCTCGTCAATGTTAAAAGTTTTAAGGGATAATGTGAAAATTGGCACAAGAATTATTACTGACGACCATGCTTCCTATAAACCGAATAAACTGACACGATTAGGAATGTTGCACGACAAGGTTTGTCATTCAAAGGGCGAATATGTTAAAGGTGATATTTATACTAACACAATAGAGGGGTTTTTCTCACAATTTAAGCGTTCTTTGGACGGGACTTACCACTCCGTTTCTTTAAAGTATTTACAATCTTACGCTGACCAGTTTTCTTACCACTATAACCACCGCTCCGTTTGCTTTTACGACTTGTTGGGTCGTCTGTGTGGACAGCTCGGTTCAGAAGGTCAAAAAATTGGTCTTTCTCTGGTTCGTGTTTCATAATGAAAATAAATTTTTAAAAAATATAATACTATTAGACGCCTCTTTGAAACTAATCCCTAAAAATAGTGCAACGCCAATAATAACTGCAATTATTATAGTACTTAAATGATTGGCTATAAGTGGGTGCTTTAAAAAATCATTTACCCAATAATTCCATTCTATAAATTTTTCCCCCTTTGGTGTTAGTACCAAATCATTATTTCCACGATGATATTTCAAATATCCATCTTCAATACAGCTATCGGTTATTTGTTCCGACAATAGAAGTTTATTTATTTCTTGTTTTTTTCTTAATTTACGAAAAAAAGTTATTATTTCTGAACGCCACCAAATAGTCCTAAAAGCGTTGAACATCATTCTATTTTCTAATTCTTTTTTTGGGACACCCCTAAATTGGTATATACTAGAACCAGCCCATAATTTTTTGGATAATTTAACAGCTTTTCTTTGTTTTTCTGTCCAGCTCATTAAGATTATTATATCACATATTTTACGTTTTATATGTTTCATATTTTAAATAAAGTGTTAAAATAAATTATGGAAAACTTTACAATTATTGTTTTATTACTTCTTGTCTTTGCTGGTGCTTACGAAATGGGAAAATATTCTAAATAGCCATTTTTGCTACTTACTTGTAATGGTGGTACAGTCGTTAATTAATACGTATATTTTTATTGTGCGACAATTTACGCCTAAAAAGGCAGTTTTTAGTTACGTAATCATTGTCCGCCTAACTATTGACATACATATAAATATATGTTAAGATGTAGGGCATAGTACGGGAAGGAAAGACTTTGACAACTTAATGGGATTTTCAAGAAAGGAGAAAATGAAAATTCCAGCAAACTGCGTTTTTCGTAAAGAAATGGTTTCCGGGATTTGTTTCATCAACCGGGCTTCGGCCCAAAACGAGAGAAGGAGAACGAGAAATGTTGAACAAGAAGAATTGGACGGTAGTAGTGGCGCTCGTGGCGCTCATGATTATGGGCTTCGGCATCACCAGCACGGCCTCGGCCGCCGGCGGTGCGATCAACGGTGTCAACCTCGGGGGAAACTTCCGAGGTGGCGACCAGAACCCCTACTACCAGTCGTCGTTCTCTAACTACGAGAACGGCACCTCGGCGTCATTCCTTATATTTCTGGACGCCAGCGAAGCAGACCTTAGTTCTGTTAACTGGAATTTCAGCCCAGAGTACGGGGACCAGACCCAGTGGAAGGCCACTTGCTACATGCAGGGTCTACTGGGTGTGCCCGCAAGCCAAAACGGGCAGAGCTGGTCCCAGGGCGCCGACATGGGCGACTATTATGTTAGCGCTAGTCTTGGCTATGGCATCTGGCCGTGCTATCCATATGATGTGGGCGAACAGCTCTGCGTCAATGGTAGCATCAATTTGACGCCGGAACCGTTGAAAGGAGGCGTTGTGATCGACTCGACCAACTTCAATTACTGGCCGAGTACGCAGGATATCTGGGGTTGGTCCAACGAGACCGACTCGTGGGTAGTCACGGAAAGCGTTCCGATCTGGAATGCCCAGTTAAGCGTTTACGGACACTTCATTCCCGAATCGGCCACGACGTCGGTTCCCGAGCCGGCGACGATGAGCCTCTTGGCTCTCGGCGGTATCGCGCTGATTCGTCGCAAACGCAGTTAACCACGATCTGCTTGGTTCTTGTTGAACCGGGCGGTAGGGCGCTATGTGAAATACACATGGCGCCATTTTTTTTGCGCAAAAAAATGGCAGTCTTTTGGACTGCCCGTAAACGAAGTAATTATTTCTCCCTCAGCTGTCTTGCTGAAAAACTTATTGTTTGCTGAGAAGGAAGCGTGAGTGTGAAAAAACCCGAAGCCCCTTCAGATACAATAGCTGTCTCTTTGCCGCCTTTTGCTTTGATGAAGGTAATCTCATTACCACGGTCTCCGCTTTCGTAACCCGTTATCCCAGGAATCGGGTTCTTCGCAGAAAGCCTACGGACAATTAAATTTCGCACTCTGCGCACATTTTGGCTAAACGCCGGTCTCATATGGACTCCTCAGAAAAAGAATGTAGAAGAACTAGATATAAGATTTTAATATATAAAATCTTTATTGTCAATATATGGGCTATATTTACCTATATCTAAAAATAATATATACTAAATAAAAAGAGTAAGGTGTTCAACGTCCCTGCTAAGTGGGGCCGAAGCATCTTGCTAACAAGACCGTGCCAACACTTGAAGAACTTAGAAATACAAGAATAGAAAAACTGAAGAAACTGCAACATGCGGGGCTTTTAGCATACCCAGCAAAAACAAATAGAACTCATAAAATATCCGACGTTCTAGAAAATTTTAAAAAATTATCTGGTGGAATTTTAGGAAAAAAGAATATTATAATTGCAGGAAGAATAATGGCAAAAAGGGGACAGGGCGGACTTACTTTTGTAGATGTAAATGATGGCTCTGGAAAAATTCAGGTAATTATAAAACAGGATAAAGTGGGCGAGAAGGGCTACCAGTTTTTTATGGATGTTTTTGATATTGGAGACTTTGTGGAAATTAAGGGAACTTTATTTACAACAAAACGCGGAGAAAAAACAATTCAGGCAGATGATTACAAAATGCTTTCAAAAGCGTTATTACCATTACCAGATAAATGGTGTGGAATCAACGATGTGGAAGAATGTTTAAGAAAAAGATATCTGGATATTATTTTCCATCCTGAGGTAAAAGAGATGATCAAAAAGAGAACTGTTTTTTGGGCCTCAATGAGAGAATTTTTGGTTGAGAAAGAATTTTTAGAAGTAGAAACACCAGTTTTAGAAACAACTCCCGGCGGAGCCGACGCAAGGCCATTTAAAACTCATCATAATGCATTAGATTTAGACGTTTATTTGAGAATTTCTATGGGTGAGTTGTGGCAAAAGCAGTTAATGGTTGCGGGATTTGAAAAAACTTTTGAAATCGGCAGGCAATTTAGAAATGAAGGAATGGATGCAGAGCATTTGCAAGATTACACGCAGATGGAATTTTATTGGGCTTACGCTGACTACGAAAAAGGAATGGAATTTGTAGAAGAAATGTATAAATATGTCGCTCAAAAAACTTTTGGAACACTAAAATTTAAAATTCGCGGATTTGATGTGGATTTGGGTGGCAAATGGGAAAAATACGATTATCAATCCATAATTGCAAAATATACCGGAGTAAATATAGAAGAGGCAAGTTTGGCAGAAATAGAAAAAGCATTGCAAAAGCTAAAAATTGACTACGACAAAAAAGGTTTCAATATCACTCGCGGGATAGATAATTTGTGGAAGTATTGCCGTAAAAATATTGCAGGGCCAGGATTTTTAATAAATGTGCCAATTATTATGGAGCCTTTAGCAAAAAGAATGGAAAAAAATCCAAAATTGGTTCAGCGTTTTCAGGTGATTTTAGCGGGTTCTGAAAATGGCAAAGGATATTCTGAGTTAAATGATCCAATAGACCAAGCAGAAAGATTTACAGAACAGCAAAAATTAAGGGATAAAGGGGACGAAGAGGCGCAAAGATTTGATAAAGATTTTGTTGAGGCTCTTGAACACGGAATGCCACCAACCTGCGGATTTGGGGTTTCAGAAAGATTATTTGCATTTTTAATGGACAAACCCGCCCGCGAATGCCAAATATTTCCATTAATGCGCCCAAAACAATAAATTTTCGTAAAAAAAGGAGCGGCCACGGGGTCGCTCTTTATGTAGGCTGCGATTCTATCAGCTCAAATCCAACCATACCTGGTTTTTGCGCTACGACCGGATAAACCTCAGCCATGCCGGAAACCTGTTCTGACATTAAACCTTGAATAATTTTATCACGAAAAGCTTCCGCAATTGCTTTTGGCCACGAACCCGCCTGTGTCCGGCTTTGCGTTCCAAAGAGTTCATTCAACATTAAATATAGCATGGGCTCACCGGGCTTGTGTACTGCCACTATAAACATTTCCTCTGGTAGCGGGACATCGTCTGCAAATAATCCCTTTGGCATAGTTATTCCCTTTTTGGTAAAGAACTGTGGTTGTTTTTCATACATCGTTATAGAAATTCTATCTCGTTACTAAAATTTCGTCAAGGGTTTACTGGACTTGGCAATTTTGATATTATAAAGAAATTAAACAGCGTAAGGTGTTCAACGTCCTCGCTAGCGAGACGAAGCAAAACCTTTCGCTCACACGACCGTGTTAGATATAAATTTTATAAGGGAAAATTCGGAAAAGGTTAAAGAGGCGTGTAAAAATAAAAATGTTAACGTTGATGTTGATCGCGTTTTGGTGTTAGACAAAAGCAAGAGGGAATTAATGACACAGATGGAAACCCTGAAAGCCGAGCAAAATAAAATTAGCAGGGGCGGAGCTGATAACCAGGCAATTTTCACGCAGGCAAAAGAAATTAAGGAAAAAATAAAGGCTATGTCGCCGGAGTTAGAGAAGACTGACGAAGAGTTAAAAAAACTACTTTTGCAGTTGCCAAATATCCCATTTGATGATGTTCCGGTAGGGAAAGATGATTCTGAGAATAAGGTTTTAAGAAAGGTTGGGCGACCCGCAATGCAGATATTCCGCAAGCCAAAGGACTATATGGAGCTTGGAGCAGATTTGGATTTAATTGATACAGAGCGCGCTGGCAAAGTTGCTGGTTCGCGCTTTGGATACATCAAAGGAAAATTAGCCTTGCTTGAGTTTGCCTTAGTAAAATTAGCTATGGACACAGTTACGAAAGAAGGATTCACACCCATAATTCCACCTGTAATGTTGAAAGATGAAATGGCTCGTGGGACAGGATATTTTGAAGCAGGCGACAGAGACGAAGCTTATTTTTTGCCTGACGACAATATGTATTTAGTTGGCACATCCGAGCAATCACTTATTGCAATGCATGCAGATGAAGTTTTGGATGAAAAAAAGTTGCCATTGAGATACGTTGCGTTTTCAACTTGTTTTAGAAGAGAGGCAGGAAGTTACGGAAAAGATACAAAAGGAATTTTAAGGGTACACCAGTTTGATAAACTGGAAATGGTTATATTATCAAAGCCAGAAGATTCAAAAAATGAGCATAAATTACTTTTAGCTATTGAGGAAAAATTAATGAAAGCTTTAAAACTTCCATATCAAGTTATAAATATTTGCACGGGGGACCTTGGCAGGCCGGCTGCTTCAAAATTTGACATTGAGACATGGCTACCATCAGAAAAAAAATATAGGGAAACCCACTCAACCTCAAACTGCACCGATTTTCAGGCAAGAAGATTAAACATAAGATATAAGGACAAATCAGGAAAAATGCAATTTGTGCACACATTAAATGGCACAGCTTTCGCAATAGGCAGAATCTTAATAATGATAATGGAAAATTATCAGCAGAAGGATGGAAGCATAAAGGTTCCAAAAGTTTTGCAAAAATACGCAGGATTTAAAATAATTAAATAGAAATTTAGTGGAAATAACAATCAACGGCGCAAAAACGAATTATCAGGCATTTGGCGATGGAAAACCGTTTTTAATCCTGCATGGCTGGGGATCGGCTTCCGACAGGTGGATCAAAGAAGCAGAGATAATTTCAGCTAAAGGTTTTAAAGTAATCGTCCCCGATTTACCCGGCTTTGGAGAGAGCGATAAACTAGAAAAACCATGGCGTGACAACGATTATGTAAAATGGTTTGAAGAATTCACAAAAGAGCTCTGTGTCGAAAATTTTTATTTGCTCGGATATTCTTTTGGCGGGGCACTGGCCGCTAAAATAGCTGTAAAATATCCGCAACGCGTGCAGAGGTTATTTTTAGTGGCTTCTGCGGTGATAAGAAAAAAAACCGCTCCAAAAGATTTTTCGGCCAGGGTAGCAAAGGTTATTAAAGTTCTTCATTTTCTGCCATATTACGCCTTTTTCAGAAAAGCAGTTTATAAATTTATTATCAGAAAAAGCGATTATGTCTACACGGAAGGAGTTATGAAAGAAACCTACCTTAATGTGATTTCAGATGATATTTCTTATAAGCTTTCTTTTATAAGGGTCCCTACAATAATTATATGGGGAGATAAAGACCAATCCGTTCCAATTGAAGACGCCCATATAATTAACGAAAAAGTGAAAAATTCGAAACTGGTAATAATTCCAGGAGCCGACCACTTAATGCATAAACAATTACCAGAAATTTTAGCTGAAAAAATCTTAGAAAATATATAGCATGTATCTATTATTAAGCCTGCTCTGGCTCGCTTGGGAGATTAAATATATTTTGTTTTGGCTCTTTTTGTGGCAATTGAAAGATTATCACATAGGCAGATTCGTAGACCATTTTACTACGCACAAGGGCAAAAAACTTATTTTTAATCCCGTCCAAGCTCTCAAAATAATTTTGTTCGCTTTGTTTTTAACAATCGGAGGTTTTTTTGTTTATTTGTTTTCAATATTGTTTGTAGCATATCTTGTAGGGTTTATTTTATTTATAAGGGCAATAATTAAAAAATCTGTTAAAAAACCCGTGGCGACCCTAAAAACAGTATTTTTAACAGTGATTTCTTTAGGAGTAGTTATTTTATTTTTGTTATGGACGCTTAAACAAAATGATTATTCTCAACCAGTATTATTTTTAGAGTTTGATATTTTAACTCCAATTATTATTTCTGCAATTGTGCTTTTTTTCCAGCCATTCTTTGTAGCAATAAGAGGTAACACTCTAAGAAAAGCCAAAGATAAACTCAAAAAAATAAAATCAGTAAGTGGGCTAAAAGTTATTGCTATAACGGGATCTTACGGAAAAACTTCAACAAAAGAATTTTTATCAACGATACTGTCTAAAAAGTATAAAGTTTTAAAAACAAAGGAGCACCAAAATTCCGAAATCGGCATCGCAAAGTGTATTTTAGAGGATTTAAAACCCAGTCATCAAATTATTATTGCAGAAGTTGGCGCGTATAATAAAGGAAAAGTAAAAGAAGTTTGCTCTGTTTTAAAACCGGATATGGGAATTGTAACCGGAGTAAACGAACAGCACCTGGCGCTTTTCGGTTCGTTGGATAATCTGCTTTCAGCTGAAGGAGGTAGAGAGTTGGCGGATGCTTTATCAGATCACGGTATTTTGGCTGTAAACGGGGATAATAAATACTGCCTTAGTCTTTATAAAGATTTTTCTGGAAAGATACCTCGCGGGGCACAAGCAAAAGTATACAGCCTAAGCAATAAATCCATAAATTCAGATATCTGGGCAGAAAGCATTGATATACACGAAAATTCAATTTCTTTTATTTCTACAGACAAAACGGGAGAGTTGATGAATTTTGACGTTAAGGTTTTAGGGAAACAAAACGTCCAAAATCTTTTAGGAGCGATTCTAGTAGCAAAAGAACTTGGAATGACTTTTGGGCAAATTGCTGACGCCTGCAAAGATATTTTGCAAAAACAGGCAGGAATGATTTTAAAGAAGAATAAACACGGAATCTCTATTGTCGACTCATCTTATTCTTCAAACCCCGATGGAGTTTTTGCCGATTTAGATTACTTTTCTATCTTTAAAGGAAAGCGAGCGATTGTGATACCTTGTTTAATTGAGCTTGGAGACAAGTCTGTAGAAATTCACGAAAAAATAGGTAGAAAAATAGGAGAAACTTGCGGCTTGGCAATAATAACCAGCAAAGACAAATTTAAAGAAATTAAAAAAGGAGCGATGTCGGTAGGCATGAAAGAGAAAGATATCTTATTATGCGACAGTGCTCAAGATATTTATTCGGCAATCACGCTTTTTTGCAAATCTGGCGACGCAGTTTTGTTAGAGGGCCGAGTTCCAGCAGAATTAATTAAGCTTTTAACCGTATGAGCTATTTTCGTCCGATATCAATATCATTATCTCCTAATGTAGAAAAAGACGACGTGAAGCTCGCCCTAAATTTGATTATACGGCCGTGGCTTTGGCGTAAAGGAAAAGCGATAAAACAATTGGAAGATGAATTTAAAAAATATTTAGGCGTAAAATATGCCTTTTCTTTTAATTCCGGAAGGAGTTCTTTTTTTGCAATTTTAAAATCCTTAAATTTGCAGGCAGGGGATAACGTTGCTATGCAGGCTTTTACGTGCAACGCAGTTCCAAATCCTGTTTTATGGGCCGACTTACAACCGCTCTACATAGATTGCAATAAGGATGATTTTAATATTAGCGCAGACGATCTTCGGTCAAAAATAAATGTTAAGACTATGGTTGTTGTTGTTCAGCACGTTTTTGGCCAGCCGTGCGATATGGATAAGATTAGGGCAGTTTGCGGAGAATATCCCGGCATAATTATAATAGAGGATTGCGCGCATTCCTTGGGCGCCGAGTTGAACGGCGCTAAGGTCGGCAGCCAAAGCAAAGCCGCCTTTTTTAGTTTTTCGCGTGATAAAATTATTTCTTCTGTTTATGGCGGAATGGCTGTAACAAATGATGAACAGATTGGGAAAAAATTAGAACAACTACAAAAAGATTTTGGGAGCCCGTCGGGGTGTTGGATTCAGCAACAACTTTGGCATCCTGTTTTATTAAATTATATCATTCTGCCGATTTATAATTTTTTAGATCTGGGTAAAATATTTTTGGTTTTGTCGCAGTGGCTTCACGTTTTATCAAAAGCAGTTTCGTGGAAAGAGAAGAGGGGACAGCGTCCTGATTATTTTCCAAAAGCCCTGCCAAATGCTTTAGCCGCGCTAGCGCTAAACCAGTTTGATAAGTTAAATAAATTCAATAGACACAGACAAGAAATCGCCGATTATTATTATCAAAATTTAAAAAATACCGCGTTTGTTCTTCCACTAAAAGTGGAAAATACAGAAAATGTTTTCTTACGTTTTACGGTTAAGCATCCCAAAGCTCACGATATAATTTATGAGTCATGGCACAAACAGAATATTTTGCTGGGCGACTGGTATACAACTCCGATTGCTCCATTCGATACGAAAAATGAAGAATTGAAATATACTCCTGGGAGTTGCAAAAATGCCGAAGATTTAGCAAAAATAACGCTGAATTTACCGACTCATATAAATATTTCGCAAAAAGATGCAGAAAGAATAGTTAATTTTTTAAAAAAATGGAATTAAGAGAGATAATAAATAAAGACGAATGGGAGGGTTTTCTCTTGCAGTGCGCGGAGAAAACGTTTTTGCAGTCCTGGAATTGGGGAGAATTTTCCGCCAAAGACGGATCCGCCTCTGGCGGAAATGGGAAAATTTGGAGGTTTGGCGCGTATAATGGAGAAAGATTGATTAGTGTTGCGCTGGTTATTAAGGTTTCGGCAAGAAGGGGAACTTTTCTATTTATTCCTCACGGACCAGTTGTTTTGAATGGCCTGTCGGCCAAAGATAAAAAAGAAATTTTAGAGTTACTTTTGGCGCGCCTGGCTGAAGTGGCAAAAGAAGAAAAAGCCAGCTTTATAAGAATTTCTTCCCTTTTTGAAGACACACAAGACGACAGAAATATTTTCGTTGACTTGGGGTTTAGAAATGCCCCAATGCACTCTTCTGCGTATGAGGCTACTTGGCGGTTAGATATTTTTCCTGTAACAGAAGATTTAGTTCATAGTATGCGTAAGACAACCAGATATTTAATAAGAAAAGCCACAGAGAACCCGGACATTTCCATAGAAATAAGCTCAAACCCTAAAGACATTGAAATTTATCAAAAACTCAATAAAGAAGTTTCAAAAAGACAAAAATTTGTACCGTTTTCGCCAGAATCCATTAAAAATGAATTCGAGGTTTTTAAAAAAGATAATGAAATTACTTTTCTGTTTGGTAAATATAAGGGAGAAGTTGCAGCCGGAGCAATGATTATTTTTTGGTCGGGGATTGCTTTCTATCACCAGGCAGCTTCTCTTGGGAAGTTTGCCAAATTTTCAATACCATATTTATTGCAGTGGGAAGCCATAAAAGAGGCGGAATCGCGAGGGTGTAGGGTTTATGACTTTTGGGGTTTCACTGACCCGGAAAAATTTCCAAGGCATCCATGGGCTGGTCCCACATTATTCAAAATGGGTTTTGGTGGATATAAAAAAGAATATGTTAAAACCCAGGATCTTATTGTTTCTAAAAAATACTGGATAAATTATATAATAGAATCCTTAAGAAAGAAAAAAAGAGGTCTTTAATGTCCTACAGAAAAAAGCACGTAAAATCTAAAATCCATGGGATAAGGCCCAAAAAATCAATACTCACAAAATTGTGGTTTTGGATTATTATTTTAGTTTTGTTTATTATGTCGGGAATATTTTATCTGATGTTTTTTTATTCCGGTTTGCAGGTAAAGGATATTATTATTTCGGGAAACGAGAAAGTTAAAACTCAAGACCTACAAGAGATAGCATTTGATGAAACTAATATAAAATTATTGGATTTTTGGAACATAAAAATAATTTCCAAAAGCATTTTGTTTGCCGATGTCAAGAAAATAAAGAGCAGTATTTTAGAAAAATATCCGACAATAGAAACAATCGTTATAAATAAAAAATTACCGTCAACCATTTTAATGGGTGTTGTAGAGCGAAAGCCAATAGGTATTTTTTGTTCTTTGGAGAGCTCAGAGCAAGTTGATAAACAATGTTTTTCAATTGATAGCGCGGGGGTTATTTTTGAGCCAACAAGTACGGGTTTAGAAACGGCAACCATTGTGCGACAAGTAGGTAGTGAAGGGGAAATTTTAACCGGTGAAAAAGTTGTAGCGAAAAATATAATAGAGGCTATTTACAAGATACAAAAAAATTTAAAAGATAATTTTCAAATAGATTTGAGAGAGGCCTTAATTGCGAGTCCTGTGCGGCTTAATATTAGAACAAACGAAAACTGGCAGATTTATTTTGCCTTATCTGCAACCGCCAATATAGATTTGCAAATTACAAAACTAAACCTGTTGTTGGGTAATGAAATTTCCTCAGATAAGCGGGGAAGTCTTAGGTATGTTGATTTGAGGCCGAAAGATAGAGCTATCATCTGTAATAATATGGAGTGCGGGGGATAATTTTAGTCTTTTTCTTCATCTATGCCCGAGAGGGCTTTTTTGTTGTTTAGTATTATTAATTATGGCAAAATTAGGATAAAGAGGGAAAAAGGTAGTAAGCTATTGACAAAAGAGTAATATTAATGTATAAATAATACATGGACTACTCTATAAAAGAGGGCGTAGTAGATTATATTTTTGCTAAAACAAAAGACATAATATTGCCCTCGAAAAGAAACAATTATAAATCCAGATTTTTGCAAAGCAATATTTTGCTCTTTTGTGTTATATTGCTTTTAGTTTTTAAGATCACTACTGTTCTAATATCGATTAATTTTCCACAAAATATTTTTTTTGCCGACATAACAGAGTCGGCCCTTGAGAGTTTTGTAAACACGGCAAGGCAGTCTTCGGGGCTTCAGCCATTGGCCGAAAATGAAAAATTAAACGAAGCAGCAACGCTGAAGGCAGAAAATATGGTGCAAAACCAATATTTTAACCACACCAGTCCCAGTGGAATAACGCCGTGGTATTGGTTTTCTGAAGCTGGATATAAATATAAATATGCAGGAGAAAATTTAGCCATTGGATTTTATGAATCAGAAGAAGTTTATAACGCTTGGTTAAATTCTCCTTCTCACAGGGCCAATATTTTAAGTCCAAATTATTCAGAGTTTGGTACAGCAGTATTAAAAGATCCCAGCCAAAATAATGCGATTATAGTTGTTCAGGAGTTTGGATCTCAGTTACCCCAAAAACAAGCAGTTACCGCAACAAAACCAGTTATCGCGCAACAAAGTGGCAATACAAAACCAGTTGTCACACAGCCAGTTATTACACAGCAAGAAGAAGACGTGACGATTCAAACTACGGGTCCGGCGGAAACCACCGACAATCAGGCGCCTACCGTAGTGGGTGAAACGGAAACTCAAAATTTTTTACAACTCTCAAGCGGAACTGGTGCCAATAATTTGCCCGTAAAAGCATTAAATTTGTTTTTATATAATTCAGATGAAGTCTTACAAGGCGCTACGTACGGAGTTTCAATGATTGTTATAGGAATTTTATTTGCGCTGATACTTTTCAATTTTAATATCAAATTTAAAAGAGAGCTTGTTTTTAGGGCTGTTTTAATTGTGGTATTATTGTCTGTGACAACATTAGTGAATAAAGAATTGATAATCTCTCTGATTCCGCACCAAATAATAATTTAAAATATGGATAATACAAAAGGGATTAAAAAAATATTAAAGGTTGCCGTACTGATATATTTGGCAAGTTTTTTAATTGTAAACTGGAAAGACGTTTCTTGGGTATTTAATTATAAAGAAATGTCCGGGCTGGTGAGTGATTTTTTTAATCCGTATCCATCTATAGGAGCTAACACTATTAACGCATATTTTTATCCTAACCATAGTCAAAACAATCCGGTGGTGGAATTGGTTGATAGCGTTAAAACGGTTTATACAGATAAGCAAAATACATTAGAAATTCCTAAAATATCTATTTCTGTGCCTATTGTTTTTTCCACAAGCGCCGAGATTTCTGCTCTCGAAAAAGACTTGGATTCTGGCGTGGTGTATTATCCCGGATCTGTATATCCTGGGCAAATAGGGCAGATCGTAGTTTTGGGACATTCTGCTCCTCCGGGTTGGCCGAAGGTCAAACACGACTGGGTTTTTACCGACCTAGATAAATTGTCGCCCGGGGACACAGTTTTAATCGACCTGAACAATAAACAATACACCTATATAGTCAAACAGAAAACAATAATTGAGAGAGGCGAAGAGGCTCCTCAAGACGGCTTAAGTGCTGATAAAAACGTTTTGACATTGATAAGTTGTTGGCCACCAGGAAAAGACTATCAAAGGATCGCGGTTCAGGCAATTTTACTTGACAGCTAAAATTGCAATCAGGACTTGACTTTTTTTTATCAAAATGGTAGTGTTTGATATTAAGTAAAAAGGAGACATTTATTAGTAATATAGTTAAATTTATAAAAACTATGAAAACAGCAAACAAGTTAATTATTATAAGCATTCTTTTGCCAGTGGTATTTGTTTTAGCGTGCGCGGGAACAGTAAAAGCCGACACCACAGGATCAATATTAATAAATATTGACTCCAATGGTTCAGCAGATCCTGATTGTTGGATAGCAGACGGTTCCTGTTCTGTTCATTGGGGAGATGGCGCAGACCACGGCCATAGTCTTACAACAAATGAATTCAACAACTGCATACAACAGGCAACAAAATATGCTACAGGATTGTCTGATGTTTCTAATTTTGACATTACTTACCAGGTAGCACCAAAAATTGTAACTTGTAACCAATTTGATAAAGGTAACACGTCGTATAGTACCTACAGGGTTTCTTATGCGCCCAAAGTGTCTCCTATAACCGCCTCGTGTACCGCGACCCCAAATCCAATACAAACCGGCCAATCGGCTGCGTTTACAGCTTCAGCCTCCGGTGGAAGCGGCAGTTACACATATTCGTGGTCTGGAGCGTGCACTGGGACATCTTCGAGCTGTAGCAACACTTTTTCTAATGCAGGCACCCAGACCGCGACAGTTACAGTCACCTCCGGAACGCAAACAGCCACGGCTAACTGTTCAACAGTTGTGAGTCAAGTAACCCCTAATTTGTCTGTTACTTGTTTAGCTAACCCAAGTTCAATTGATATTAACCAGTCCACAACGTTTACAGCTTCGGCCTCCGGCGGAAGCGGTAGTTATACTTATTCGTGGTCTGGAGCATGTGTTGGTTCTGGTTTAACTTGTAGCAGGGTTTTTTCTAATTATGGAACCCAAAGCGCGACAGTTACAGTCACCTCCAGTAACCAGACAGTGTCTGCTAATTGTTCTGTGGGCGTAAACCAAGTTAATACCTGTACTCAAAATTATCAGCAAAGATGTTCTGGAAATAATTTATACTGGTATGACTCGTGCGGAAATTTGGGAAACTTAATCCAATATTGTTCGAGTGGTTGTTATAATAATGCTTGTCAAAACTACAGCACCAGTACTGTAAGTGTGGTTAAAACGGTCAGAAATCTCAGTAACGGTTCAGGATTTTCAAGCTCAACCTATGCAAATCCTTCAGATACTCTAATGTTTTTGATAACCTTACAGGCTGTTGGAAATCAGGATGTCCAAAATGTTTTTGTTAGAGATATCCTTCCGGCAAACTTAATTTATAACAATCAATTAGTTGTCGCCTGCACAAACACTAATAATTACAATTATAATAATAACTGTAGCAACAGTAATTATTACAATTATTCTGGCAATATTACATCTGGCATAAACTTGAACACCATATATGCGGGCCAGACAATAACGATAAGTTATCAGGCACAGGTTGCTTCACTTCAAAATTTCGCATACGGAACCACTACATTAAATAATAGCGTTTCTGTATCGAGCTCAAATTCCACATATAACCCAGTAAGTAACGCCTCGGTTGTTGTTACAAGGGCCGCGGTACTCGGAGCTAGCACAGTTTCAACCGGTTTAACAAATAATTTTTGGGTAGATTCATTTATTTTACCGTTATTAGTAGCACTAATCGGTATTTGGATGTGGAGATCAGGAATGTTTTTTGGAATCGAAAAATGGTTGGATAATAAAAGAAAAAACCGCAGAGGATATAAAGCAGAAAAGGAATTATCTCACAGGATAGATAGGATACAAAAAATTGGAAGATAAAAATGTAGCACAAAAAGCCCGCGACGTAAGTCGGGGCTTTTTGTATATATAGAAATCATTCTTATCAACGCCCCGAGTCTTGTAGAAAGATTCGAAATGAGTTATAGTTTAAAAGCGTCCGTTCATTCAAAAGCGCCACACATAGAAAGAGGTGCAATATGGCAGAGAAAAGAGACTTTTGTCTTGTCGGAAGTATTGCTAGGGTGGTTATAACATTAACAGGGGCAAGACATACCGAAGAGCTTCTGCAAACGATTTCCGGCGATCTGGCAAAGACAATGGTTACGAGCTCTAATATTAATCAGGTGGCGGGGGAGTTGAGTCATCTGTTGAAAGCCGCCGAAGACAGCTTTGCGCAGATGATAGGGTTTGATCTTCACTGGAGACTGAAAAAAGGAAGCAAAAAAAAGCTTTCAACGCTTATTAACGACCATAGCGGAGTGGGCTTGCCACCGGAAGAAGAAATCGTTCGAGAGCAGGCCAGATTTTTGTCCAACCTTATTCTATCAATCCGAGGGTTGAGGTTCTATAAGTTGGACTCTGTCCGATAAACACAAACTATGTCCTTGTATGACGTTTATACGTTTATGCAAGGATTTTTTATTTTATATTTTTTGACGATTATTTTCGTCCTTCAAGTGCAGATTCCAACGTTTCTTCATCGGCATATTCAAGTTCTCCTCCTACGGGAATTCCTCTTGCCAGATGAGTGATTTTAAATGTAGGAGTTAAAAAAACTTCTTTTATGGTAGCTTCAACCAAAACAGATGTTGCCTTGCCCTCCGGTGTGGGGTTTAGGGCAATTATAATTTCAGAAAAGTTATTATTAGAGATTCTTTTTTTAAATTCTTCTATTCTTAAATTATTTAAATCTTCCTTTCTCATAGTAGCTACCGTTCCACCCAAAATAAAATACAGCCCGTTAAATTTTCCGGTATTTTCAATGGACAATAAATCATTTTCTTTTTCAACTATGCATAGCAGATTCTTATTTCTTCTTGTGTCAGAGCAAATTGTACACAGTTCGGTAGGGATCGTATCCCTACCTGCTTCGTAGGGGTTAAAGCACATTTGGCATAACCTTATTTCATTTCTTAACTCTACGATTGCTTCCAAAAGCTCATCTATCTTATTTTTAGGAAGTTTCATCAAATAGTAAACAAAACGGCCGGCTGTTCTTGAGCCAACCGTAGGAAACCTCCTAAATATTTCTATAAGTTTATTTATGGAGTCCATAAATTTATCCGGCTTCTCCGGAATACTCTCCTTTATCTAAATTGCGGAAACTTACTCTGTTTTCGTCAAAATATAAATCAATACCACCAGTTGGGCCATTTCTATGTTTTTCGATTAAAACTTTTGCAATATTTTTGCTTAAAGAGTTTTCATTATATTTATCTTCTCTATATATCATCATTACAACGTCTGCGTCTTGTTCAATGGCGCCAGATTCTCTTAGATCCGCCAATCTTGGAATTTGCGGAACTCGCGACTCAACTGCGCGGGATAATTGGGACAATACCAGTACTGGAACATTCAATTCCTTCGCAAGCATTTTTAATGCCCTGGAATTCTCTGTAACCTGCTGGACAGCTGATTGAAATTTATTCATGGGATCCATTAGTTGCAAATAATCTATGACTATTAAAGACAGTCCTTTGTTGGCTTGTAATCTACGCGCCATAGCCCTTATCTGTAAAATATTTACCGAACCTGCGTCGTCAATGTATAAAGGCGCATCAGACAAGCTTCCCATGGCGTGTTGTAATCTGGAATAATCGTCCGAAGCCAACCGTCCGTTCCTTAGATTCCATAGATTAATATTTGCAGTGGATGCTAAAAGTCTATCAGCCAGCTGATCTTTTGACATTTCAAGGCTAAAAAGTCCCACCGGTTGGTTTTGTAAAACAGCCACATTTCTGGCTATATCTAAGGCCAAAGAAGTTTTTCCCATCGATGGTCTTGCCGCCAATATAACCAAATCAGATTTTTGTAAGCCTCCTAAAATTTTGTCTAACTCTGTAAAACCGGTCGGAACCCCGCGCATTTTTCCTGCATATTTTGAAAGCTCATCTAATCTTTCAAAAGTATCAGAAAGTATTTCTCTTATCGGCAAAAAGGCTTGCGTTAATGATCTTTGTCCGATTCCAAATACGGTTTTTTCAGCTCTATCTAATAAAATATCAACCTCTTCTGACTCGTCAAAAGCAGATAATCCTATTTCTTCAGACGCCGATATTAGGTCGCGGAGAATCTTTTTCTGACGTACAATTTTTGCATAATTAGAAATATGGGTTGCTGTTGGCACAGAGTTGATTAGGGATGTTAAATATGCCGAACCTCCCACATCTTCTAATCTGTTTCTTTCTTTTAATCTTGCTGAAACCGAAAGTATATCAATTGGGTCTGATCTCTCGTAGAGCTCGGCCATTACTTGATATATGTCCTGATGTGAGCCCTTGTAAAAATCTTCAGATTTTATTGAGTCTACAACTTTTACAATTGCATCTTTGTCTAACATTAAACAGCCCAGCAGACATTGTTCTGCTTCAGTATTTTGTGGGGGAAGTTTTTCTTTTAGTTCTGCCATATCTTATTTTAGTAATTTAACATTATCAAAAGCAAGAGAGCTGAGCAAGACCTTGACATGATTATTAAATATGTCCGTTAAATTTTCATGGATTTTGTTATGGCATTATTTTTTCGAAAATGATAAAATAAAAAAACCTAAATTGAATAAGAGCCATGGCTAAGAAAAAGCGCAAAAAAAGCAAAAGTTTTCTGGTGCCGTTTTTGGCGTTTTTCGATTTGCGTAGATTCTTAAAACCGTCCGTATTTTTATATGGTGCGATTATTTTTATTATTGTTGTGGGACTGATTTTTATATTTACCAGTTTATTTTTACCCGGGCGATCAATAGATGAAACATTAATAATAAAAAATATAAAAATAAAACAATCTTCAGCAATTGTTGTTGGAGAAACCGTAAAATGGACAGCATTGGTAAAACGAAGCGATATTAACTCCGGCCAGTATCTGGTTAAATTACCTAAAAAAGCGGGAAGTATTAAAGTTTCTGTTGTGGATGGAAAGCGGGCAACGGACATATTGGCGATTAATTTAACAAGAGCGTCACTTTCATATCAATCTATAAAAAGTAAAAACAAAAGTTTAATTGGTAAGTTTGCAAAATTTTTCTTTGCGGATTTAGAGGAATCCGTCGGTAGTGCAGTTGAACAGGTTGTAAATCAAATTCAAAATAATCCTCCCATAATTCAAACTTCCGACGCTACTATTGTTGATGTGTCTGGCCAGGCTTTGGAGACACCAGTGTCCGTAGAAGAATCACCGATAACCGAATCCTCACCCTCGTCATCCGCCTCCGTTGAAATTACAGCGGAACAAGACGCGCCAGTAGAAAGTGGTGCGACGTCGGACGTCGCACCAACTACGAGCGAGGTGTCTGGTGAAGAATCCGTCTCGAGCGACGAGATTATCGAAAGTCCGGTGTCAACCGAGCCGTTAGTCGAGTATATCCAGATTAATTATGAAACCCCGGCTCCGCAAATCACTGAGCAAGAAACAGACACGGGCAAGATAGTCACAATATCATCATTAAACGCGGAAACAGCTAATTGTGAATATCTTAATCCAGCAAATAAAAACAATGCCTTATCGTATGTTTTTAAAAATGGTACGGCGTCGCTGGCCGGCGCAGTATCAAATATATTTTCCAAGATTAAAAAGTTTCTTGCAGCCGATTTAGAACAGGCGGTGAGCGACGTAGTTGAAACAATAGCCGGGCCAGTCGAACCGGCTTCAACCATAGAAGAACCCGTACAAAGCCCTGCAGACGTTGAGACGGACGAGACTTCGCAAGAAGAGTCAACGGTAACCGAACCTTCGCCCTCGTCATATGTCTCCACTGAAGCTACAGCGGAACAAGACGCGTCAGCAGAAAGTGGTGCGACGTCCGACGTCGCACCAACTACGAGCGAAGAAGTTTCAGTTCCGACTGAGACGCCATCGTCCGACGCTATCGACTACTCATTACCAACTACCAACTCGCAAGACGCCGCCTATCAGGAATGTTTGTCTCAACAGGTTACACTCACCGATGTGTTAGCTTTCACCAACATCCCGGAAATCTATAAAGTGGGAGAGGAAAATAAAATACAAATTAAGTGGAAAAGTAACGGAGATCAAGAAGTGTCTTTTAATGCGTATGACACAGATGATAATGGCAAGCTTGATTATGTAGAGTGGACGATCCCACACTTGTCAGAACAAATTTTTGAAATTATTTTCATTTCAAAAGCGTTTGAGTTAGATGAAAATCAAAATATTGTTGGGGATATTTATGACCAAACCCGGTTACAAGACGACGTTTGGGCAACAGTTCCGGACGGACATTATGTAAGAGCTACATTTGACCGAATTTTAGATAATACAAAAGATAACACAATTTACGCTCGCCCCACCGCAGTGGGGACGAGTCCTGAGCTCGCTGAAGGACAAGCCCCATCTGTTGAAGTGTATCCTGTTTACACAGATGAAAACGGCAATCAAACAGACGGCGATAAAATTGCCACGTTTGAAAACATAGACCACGAAGACACGTACAAAATTTTACTTACAGATCTGCAGACGCCAACAGACGTTTTTGATTTAAAAATTATAGGAAACGTTGATATAGACTATATCGTTG
>Ga0268276_1001312_pt1 | contig 25018 bp, 22 predicted proteins | sample saktaG_4_FD_190145 | JGI IMG/M metagenome (GOLD analysis project Ga0268276, IMG submission 190145) | Saline water microbial communities from Sakinaw Lake, British Columbia, Canada - sak_2010_1_5_45m | ecosystem: Environmental > Aquatic > Non-marine Saline and Alkaline > Saline ... | reverse complement strand
CAGCCGTGCATTACCTGCGAGGGCAGGTCGGCGGAGAGGTGCCAGTTATGGGCTGGGTGGAAGGTGCATTGGCGGAGGCAGCCGACTTGCGTGGCGATACTGCCCTGATGTTGGATCTCTACGACCGCCCCAGGTGGTTGCACGATCTACTGGAAATATGCACCGAGGTTGCAATCACCTTCGCCCGGGCCCAGATCGAAGCAGGTGCCGACATCATTGGATTAGGCGACGCCATCGCATCGCAGATCTCACCCCCAATGTACCAGGAGTTTGCGTTGCCCTATGAACGGCGGATCTTCGCCGCCGTACACGAAATGGGTGCACTGGCCCGGTTGCACATCTGCGGCGATACGACCCACGTACTACCCTTGATGGCCCAGAACGGCGCTGACATCATTGACCTTGACTGGATGGTGGATATCCGCTTGGCCGCCGAAACGCTGGGTGACTATCCGGTGATCTGTGGCAACTTTGACCCTGTCGCCATCATGTTGCAGGGCACACCTGAGCAAGTTCGGGAGGCGACGATGCACTGTCTGCGCTGGGGTGGCAGACGCATTATCAGTGGTGCGGGTTGTGAAGTTCCAGACGGGACACCGCACGAAAACCTGTTGGCCCAGACACGGGCGCTGCAGGAGTTTGAGAGGGAATAACATGCAACACACTAACAGGGTCGCAACCTCAGTAGTACTGCTGTTAATGGTAGCTGTCTTAGTTCTGGCGGAGTGTGCTCCCAGGCCGACAGCCGAAGTGATCCGTGAGACCGTTGAGGTTACACGGGTGGTTGAGAGAGTGGTCACAGCCGCGCCAACGACAGTAGAGCTCACACCAATACCCCTTTCACCGCCCCAGCTATCTATCTCCGTTGGCACCTATGACAACGTTCTGATCATTGGAATGGATGAAAGCCTTGACGGCCTGGTTGATACCCTACAGAGCGCTGGATTTACCGTGGATGCCCTGGAGGGGCTATTGACCCCAGACGTTGTGTCACAATATGGGGTCATCCTATTCTGCAACCGCGCCGACTTAGGAGCCGGTGAGGGTTCGCTCCTGAAGGATTGGATCCAGGCAGGCGGCGGAGCTTTGTTCCTTCACATTCTCTGGGGCTCCGCGCACAACCCCTCGGGGCAGGGCTGGCGGGAGGCAGCCAATGCGGTGTTGGTGTCTGTGGCGGGCATCAGAGTAGATGACAGCGGTATCCAGGACCCAGAGAATGAAGCCGGGGAAGGCCGTCGCTTCACTGAGCAAATCCACACTCATCCGACGACCGCTGGGGTGCGGAGAGTCGTATTCGACGACGGCGATTTCAGTGTCACCCCCATCAACCCGAATGACCCGAAAGTCACGATCCTCGTGACGGGTGAGAAAGATGCCCACAATGATTACTACAAGCAGAAACCGCCGATAGCGGTGGCTGCTGAGGCAAGTCAGGGCCCTGTCCTGAGCTTGCCGAAGGGCCGGGTCATCGCCGTCGGGTGCAGGGCCGCGTTTGCTTCGGACATCAACGTGGGAGACAACCAGCGTTTTGCCCTGGGAGTCGTTGAGTGGCTGGCGCGCAGAAGATGACGTCGCATTGGTTCATCGCGTTGTCACCCTCCTCGCCATCTCGGTCGCCAGCTTGATGGCCTCGACGAGGCTCCGGGAGTTGGCGATACCCTGCCAGGCGATGTCGAAGGCCGTTCCATGATCCACCGAGGTGCGCACGATGGGCAGTCCCAGCGTCACCGTCACGCTACTTTCGAAGCCATGAGTCTTCACCGGGATGTGCCCCTGGTCGTGGTACATAGCCACCACTACGTCAAACTCCCCGGCGATGGCTCGGAAAAAGATGGAGTCCGCCGGGTACGGCCCCCTGGCGTCAATCCCCCTGGCCTGAGCCGCCTCCACCGCCGGGCCGATCTCCTCGATCTCCTCGCGCCCCAAAAGCCCCCCTTCCCCACCGTGCGGGTTCAAGGCAGCCACGCCCAGGCGCGGCTCGACGACGCCCATCGCTGACAGGCCCTCGGCGGTGAGCAGGATGGTCTCCAACACGTGCTCCCTGGTGATAGATTCGGCCACCTGGCGCAGGGGAAGGTGTCGGGTGACGTGTACCACTCGCAAAGAGCCGCTGATGAGCATGGTCGTGCAGCGCGAAGCTCCGGTCAGGTCGGCCAGGATCTCCGTGTGGCCGATGTAGTCGTAGCCGCCCAACTGCATGGCTTCTTTGTTGAGAGGAGCAGTGGCTATGCCCTGGACCTCACTGGCCAAAGCCAACTCGCCTGCCTTCAGCACATATTCCACCGCCGCCTTGCCAGCCATGGAGGAAACCTCCCCCACCTTCAACCTGGCGAGGTCAATGTTGGCCAGGTCCAGCACGTCAATGCTTCCCGGCTCGAAGCGGCCGCTCCCCACCTCGGCGATGGGATGCAAGTCCACGCGCAGACCCAGCATCTGCCTGGCCCGGGCCAGGACGCTCGCATCTCCCACGACCAGCGGCCGGCAGAGGGCGTACATCTCCTCAAGAGCCAGGGCCTTAACCACGATCTCCGGCCCCACCCCTGCCGCATCCCCCATGGTGATAGCGATGATTGGTCTACGGTCCATCGTCCTCCTATCCTCAAACTAAAACGTGAAACGTGAAACGTGTTGCGCAAATCTCACGTTTTACGTTTCACGTTTGCCGTTTCACGCCGCCCTTTGTACTCGAACTGTTTTTCGTAGAGCTGGCGCAAGGTCTGAATGGTATCGGTTTCGGCAGGGCTTTTGTCCTCTCGGACGCGGGTGATGCGGGCGAAGCGCAGGGCCAGGCCGGATTTGTACTGGGAGCTCTCTTGGAGCTCGTTGAATAGCACCTCGACCACCACCCGTGGCTCGACGAAGACGGTGCCACCACGGCGGGAACGTTCCAGGGCCAGGAGCCGCTGGGTCATCTCCTGGAACTCCTCGTCGGTGGGGCCTTTGAAGGTCTTGCCCACCTCCAGGTACTCCCCTGTCCCCTCGTCACGAACGGCCAGGTGATAATTGGAGAGCCAGCCGTGACGCCGCCCGTAGCCCCAGTCGGCAGCGACGATAACCAAATCCAGGCTGAGGACGTGCTTCAGCTTTAGCCAGGCTTTGCCCCGCATCCCTGGCCTGTAGCTGCTGGCCAGGTCTTTGGCCATCACACCCTCGTGCCCGGCTCGATAAGCCTCTTCAGCGAACCCCTCGCCCTCCTCCACCGTCTCAGGAATCAAGCGGGACACCAGATTGAGGGTGCCGACGATTTCCTCCAGAGCTTGCCAGCGGTTTTCGCAAGCCGTGTCTATCAGATCGCGGCCGTCAACGTAGAGAAGGTCGAAGAGGTGAAGCTGAAGGGGTATCTCCTGTACCATAGCTGCCACGTCGTGCACCCTGCGGAAGCGGCGCATCAGGTGCTGGAAGGGGAGAGGACGGCCCTGGGCGTCAACGGCAACGGCCTCGCCTTCCACGATGGCCTCGTTAGCTTTCAACCCTGTCTTGATCTCTTCCACCACGTCCGGCAGGCTGGCCGTCACGTCGGAGAGTTGACGGGAGTAGATTTTGACCTCATCGCCCCACTTGTGGATCTGCACCCGCGCTCCATCGAGCTTGTACTCCAGAGCCACCCTGCCCTGGTAGCGCTCGAAGGCTTCGGCGAGATCCTCAGCGGTCTGGGCCAGCATGGGCTTGAGGGGGCGGAAGAGGCGCACCGTGGCCTGCTTCAATGCCGCCTCTCCCTGGGTCAGAGCTGCCAGGGCTACCTCGCCCAGGTCACCCCAAAGCATGTTGGCCCGACGGACCAATTTGGGTTTGACCCCCGCAGCCTGGGCGATGGCCTCCAGCATGATCCCTTCGCCCACTCCGTGGCGCATCTCGGCCAGCACATCCTTGACGATGTACTTAGCTTCCACGGGCGTGGCTCGTAGCAGCAAACCCCGCAAGAGCTCCTCTTTTCTCTTGCGCGAACCTGGCCCTGTGGCAGCGGTGATCTCCTCAAAGGCTCGATACACGTCCAGGATGGTGAGAGGCGGAGGCTGGGGCGGCTCAGACCGGGCCTGTCCTGAGCCCTGTCGAAGGGCCCGCTCCAGCAGCAGCCGCACCGCCTCTCCCGTGTCCTCCGCCTCGGAGAAGATGGCCTCTCGATCAGCAGCCGTGGGGCTGGCCAATTCGCCCACCACCTTCATGGCCGCCTTCCAGCTCAGGTTGAGGGCCCGCCCGTCCCATTCAGGAAACACCTGGCCGATGGTCAGGCGCACGCCGGCCGGAATCTCCGCGGGGTCTAGCTTCTGCAAGAACTCAGCCAGCAAACCGGCCAGCTCCAGACGGCTGGTCGTTCTCTCCAACTGTTCGCCCAGGCTGGCCAGCTCAGCGAAAGGTGTTTCCCTCACCTGGCCTCCTACGTTAGACCAGAATCTGATCTCTCGGCAGGGCAAAAAACAATTTCCGTCAGTCGCTCAGAATGACAGCCTTTGAGTTGTCGGTTTGAGGCGAAACTTCGGTGGACACTTAAACGGCCTGTGACCGTCCTTGGACTAGACTCTTTGACCATTGCCAGCCGCGCCATAGCAGCCAAGCGATGCTGATGATGATGCACCAGTAGAACATGAACTCAAATACTGCGATAACGACTGCCGCCACTGGGCTGGCTCCCTGCAACATCGGTGGCTTATCCACTATCCCCCTATAAACCGCCCACACGTGAGTGACCATACCCCATAGGCCGCCGAAGAGACAGAATCCCACGACCGGGTTACCTGAAACATGCAAAGCACCCCACCAAAAGACGAACGCCACGACAGCATAAAGCAGACCGAAGAAAGGCGGAAGGAATGGGCGCGTCCAGTCTGGAAATAAGTGGCGGTAGACGGAATCCCAGAAGTTACCCAATGCCCACGTCCAGATCATACTCCAGACAATCGCCGTAGCTATTACCAGTGCCCATTTGAGTTGCCGAAATCTCGTTCGCTTGATGCGCCAAGCCAAGAGGAGGACAAACCCCAAGTCAATCAGTGCAAACATGAGCGTCCCTTGCCAGAGTATCTCTGATGTCACCTTGATATCGGACGGCAATGTCATAGCGAATCCCTTTGCTACTGCGACGGAATGTCGCCAAACAGTCGTTTCTCGATTTCCTCCAAGAACTCCGTCGCGTCGCAATCAACGACCTGGACGTTCTTTTGCTCCCAGTACTTGACGTCTAGCTCGCGGGGGCGGAGCTGCACGGCGTATGCCCGGCGCTTGTGGCGACCGAGGTGGCGCACCACCTCGTGATAGAGCCGCTTGAAGTCCTGGTCGGCCAGGCCGAAGCCCAGAAAGAGGAGGGTTCTGGTGGCAAAGTAGGCGCCGGCTACCTTGGCGATCTCAGGCAGGCGATAGAAGACGTCGTAGTAATCGTCGCCGGTGATGACGAGGGTGTCCTTCTGCTCGATGGAGCCGTGCAGCTTGATGAGCAGCACCTTCTCCTCGTCGGCGAAGGCGATGTCGGCATCTCGCACCGCCTTGACAAAAGGTTTGCGAGCCTGGCGCAGGGCCTCTTCGAACAGGTTGTCCCAGTTGGTGGTGATGACCTTGTTGAAGGGCAAGGCAGCAATGAGCTGGTGGGTGCGCAGCGGCGAGTATTTTGGGTCGTCAATGCGGTTGATCACGTACTGGATGAGGCTCTGGTGGCCCAACTCCAACTCGTAAGCCTGGGCCACCTCAGGCAGCCCCATCCCGCTCACGTCTCCCAGTCCCGCTCGCTCGGCCAGCTCCTGGGTCAACTGCCAGCCGCTGGGCAGGCCTCCAGGGCCCATGGATATGCCCGCCCCGCAGAAGAGGACGACGTTGCCCTTTCTGATTTGCTCGATCAGTTCAAGTGGAATCTGCATCTTAAAAGCCACCCTCTTTCATTTCCGTCGCTCAATGAGGAAACCGCTTTCGCCAGCGGCAATCATATCAGCAAAGCGAGTACGAGCATTGGCCGAGGCGATTCCACGGCGCGCGGCGCTGATGTTCACCGCGTTAAGGTCGTTGGCTACCGCTTCAGCCAGTTCAGTAGCCGGTTCATCGCCCGAGTCATACAGTATCACTGCATCAAAGCGCTCGTGGCCGGTTTGGGCCAGTAGACTTCTCGCCAGGTTCGGGTTGTATTCTGCTTCCTTGGGATCAGCCAGGGTCTCTTCCGAGTCGAAATCCACTAACACCACTTCCCCAACTTCTTCTCGGAGTGCGGGCCAGTTGAGGGCCAATCCCATGGCTACTTGCACCAATGCATCATTGAAAGGCTCGCCACCGCTCAAGAGGGAGAACTTTTCTGTGGGCAGCACGGTTATCGCCGCGCTCACTACGCTGGATAGCTGACTGGCCGAATCGCGGGCTTGAGCGTGGATAGTGAACTTGCCCTTCTTGCCCGTCCATTTCTGGGACCAGCTTTTATCAAATGATGTTACCCCTCCATCGTAGACAAACTCCCCTCCGCTATCCAGGGACTCATCTCCTGTGCCCTCGCTCCACCATCGAATGGATTCCAGGCCGATGTCATCGCTGGCAGTCACTCGTATCCCCAACTCAGCCTCTCTGTAGATCGTTGCCGGCTTTACGGATACCGTCACCTGCGGTGGGTAATCCGGGACGACGTTGATGTACACGTAGCTAGTTCGGCCATCGGGCCAGGTTATATCATTCCAACTGACGCCATCCGGGCTGTAGTACGGCGTAAACCAGTGCCGGCCAGAGGAGGAGAAGCTCCTGGACTCTGAATAGGTATCTTCGGCACCAGGAGCCAGTGAGAAGTCCTCTCTCGGACGGAAGTCCTGTATGGAACCATCAGGGCCTTGACCTTTGACCAGGAGCTTTGCGGCTTTGAAGGCTTGCTCCCCGTAGTTCCTCACCTTGAAAGTCGCCTCTACACTCTCCCCAACGAGCGGACTGAGGTTGGATATCTGCAGGTCAGAAATCAAATGAGCCTTCCCTGGTATGAGAGTTGGCGTCGCTGTCGGAGTGGACGTCGGAGTGGATGTCGGAGTGGGGGTCGGCATTGGAGTCGGAGTCGGCGTGCTTGTGGGGGTTGGTGTGGGTGTCAAGGATGCGGCGATAACTTGCTGGATAGATTCCACTTCTTCCTCAACCTGACGTGCTCTATTTGCCCAGGCATCTACCGCTGTCACACTGACATCAAAGGGAGGCCGGGGCTCCTTGTAGGGTTCTACCCACGTCGCTTGGCCAGTGCGGACAACCGCTGTGTGCCCCTGGGCCTCCACTTCTGCCTCACCGTAGAACACCACTACCCAGGTACCCTCATGGTCATCCACGGAGACCAGACATGCCGTGGATACGGCCCGGATCGTCACCCAGTATGTCTCCATGGTCACATCCACTTGCTGATCCACCTGACGCTGCAGCTCCTGAAGCATTGTCCCTGAGACGAGATAAAGCTTCACGGTGGGAGAACCATCGGGGTCAGGAACTGTGTTCACCCGCAGTCGAGCCTTACTAAACGCTTCCACCCTCAAGAATTCAGCGACGGTCAGGATGCCTAAGCTCTCATCGCCGATGGTGATCTCATCGCCAGTATGCACCAGCTCAGGCTGGTACACAGACGTCGCTATGATAGGCCCATCCGGATGCTGCAAGTGTACCTGACCACGCTCGCCCCAGAGCTTGACCACAGGACCAGGCGTGGGAGTTCGTATGGTTGCTGTACAGGCCGCTGCAACCAGAGCTAACGACACCAGATAGACAACTTGCGCCATGCGTTTGGCAGCCATGATCCACCTCCTGCGGTTCTATGAGGTCATCGTTGCTCAATGAGCAAATTCCTTTCGTCACATGACAGGCCGACTGATTATCCAGGCCGAGTCTCGCACAACTCGTTGTTTGCGTCGTTGGATTCGACCACATATCCTCCTGAATTCACAGTGATGCACACAGTGCAATTGGGGTCGTAGCAGTTGCCACCTGAAGGCAGAGACTCCTGGAGCGTCATTGTCTCGCCAGCCGCAAGACCATTGATGCCTACAGCCCTTTGTTGCCCCAGTGTCGGGTCGGCCTTGATGAGCACCTTGAACGAGCCAGCGGAGGCCGTTCCAACGTTGGCAATTGTGAAAACCACCGTAGTTGTACAGCTTCCGCTAACACAACTTACGTCAATGCCATCTATGCTTTGCACGGTCAGGTCTGCAGGGCTCAGCACGTTTATCGTCGTGCTACCAATGCTGGACAACTGGCCAGCCGTATCGAGGGCTTGAGCGTGGATGACGAACTGGCCACCTTTGCCGGCCCATTTCAGGCTCCAGTTTAGCTCACACCACGTTATCCCGCCACAGTTAGCCTCATCGCCATTGTCGAAGTACGCATCCTCCGTGCCCTCGATCCGCCACCTTATGGATTGCAGGCCGAAATCGTCGCTGGCAGTCAGTTTTATCCAAAACTCATCCCTCTGATAGATGGTTGCCGGCTCTACGTATACCCCCTCCACCACCGGTGGGTTGTCCTGCACGACGACGGCGACGTTTTCTACATAACTGGTTCGGCCATCGGGCCAGGTTATATCGAGCCATTTGGTGCCATCCGGGCTGTAGTTCGGCGTGAACCAGTACTCGCCGGGGGCTGAGAAGCTCCTACCTCTTGAGTAGGTGTACTCAGCTCCAGGAGCTATCGAAACGTTCTCTGTCCATGGGAAGTCCTGTGTGGAACCGTCAGGGCCTCGACCTTTGACGCCGAAGTACCTGGCGGCGAAGGTTTGCTCTCCGTAGTTGCGCACCTTAAAAGTCGCCTTTACACTCTCTTCAACGAACAGGCTGAGGTTGGAGATCTCCAGGGCGGAGATCAGACGCACATCCGCTGGCCTGGGGGTAGGCGTCGCTGTCGGCGTGCGGGTCGCTGTAGGTGTGCTGGTGGGGGCCGAGGCGTCTGCCGAGGGGAAGATACGCGGCTTGAGAGACCCCACGTCCTCAGCCGCGCGGGCGCTGCTCACCCAGTCATCCACCACCGCCATATCAACGTCGTTGGGAAGCCGGGGCGCCTCACCAGGTTCCACGTAGGTTGCCTGGCCAGCCTGGAGGGTTACTGTCCGCTGCTGAGCTCTCACCTCCGCCTTCCCTTCGTACACGACCACCGAGGTGCCCTTATCTTCGTCCACAGAGATCAGATACTCTGTGGATACGCTGGTGATCGTCGCCCAGTCGGTCTCGGTGATGACGACTACCTGCTTCCCTGCTTGCTCTTGCAGCTTCTGCAGCGTGGTCCCTAAAGCGAGGTAAAGTTTCACGATGAGAGGGGCATCGGGGTCGGGCACTGCCTTCACCTGCAGCCCTGTCTGGCAAAAGATCTCCACTCTCAAGAAGTCGGGGAAGGTCAAGATGCCTTTGCCGGTTTCGTCGGTGTTGATCTCATCGTCAGTATCCACTGGCTCATGCTGATCGAGCGGCACCTCTTTCTCGGCCTCGCCCGGATGGCGGCACTGTACCAGGTAACGTTCGGCCCAAAGATCAACCGCACGAACAGGCGTGGGAGTCGGCGTGTCTACTATCGGCGTGGGAGTCGGGGTAACCACCGTAGGCGTGGGAGTCGGCGTGTCTACTATCGGCGTGGGAGTCGGGGTAACCACCGTAGGCGTGGGAGTCGGCGTATCCACCGCCGGTGTTGGAGTGCCCGTCGTCGGTATCGGTGTGTCCGTCGGGGTTGGGGTTGGAGTCGGCGTACGTCTGCAGCTCCCCACAGTCAAAGCCAACAGCACCAGACAAATAACCTGCGCCATGCGTTTGGCCGCCATGGTCCACCTCGCTTTATGGACGCGGTAACCACGTCCTTACCTCTTTGCCTCGGGCCTGATTACAGGCACCTCGCCCCGGGCGATGCCGCAGGCGATGGCCAGCCCGATGATCGGCCCGGCGGCCAGCGAAAGGACGAGATTCACTTCTGGTATGATCCCTCTCACCGCCAGCAAACCAAAGCCCAGGGTGCCGCCCACTGCCCCGCCCCCCAATTTGGCCCAGGGCGACCTGCTTATCCCTGCCGCGACGGCTATGCCACCTGCCAGCAGCGCGCCTGCCAGGGCAGCGGGTGGCATGACAGTCGAGGGGGACCGCGTAGAAGCCAGCGCGTAAAGCCCCAACCCTGCTGCGAAGCCAATAGCTCCCCCCACAGCCCCGCCTGACGTGGGCGCTAACACTCGTCGCCCAGGACCCAGAGCTTGCCCTATGCTTATCCCTGAGGCCACGCCAGCACCCGCCACCAGGCCCAAAACACCAAAGATTACAACGGCAATGGGAGCAATAAGTAAACCTGAGACCACATTATACTCTTCCATCTGCACAATGTTAAGGCAAAATGCCGGCGCTAACCCTAACGCAAACCCGGCGGCCCCGCCTACAGCCCCGCCCACGGCGGCAGACTGAATCGAGCCTCGCGCTCGGCTCAGACGGATGCGCGACACCCGGCGGGCGACCTTCTCGTACAGAGACCAGCCCAGATCCGGCAGCAGCGTCGCGTTGGTATCCCACACCCAGGCCAGGCTCTCCACAGCTCTCGCCCGCTGTTCCCCCCCGGCCTGCCAGGCGACTTGCGCCAGCTCTTCAATTGACTCCCCCACGCCCGTGCGAGCCAGGCTCACTGCGGCGGCCTGCCGAACCTGGGCGTCGGCGTCCTCCAGAGCCACCCGCAGTAGTATCCGCCCGACCTGGTCGGTTTTGATCCGGCTAAGGGAGCGCACGACGTGAATCCTGTCCTCAGGGCGGTACTCAGGCGCCAGCACATCGGCCAGACAGGCCACCTGGTCGTCCACCTCAGGCACGCGGCTCAGCCAGTAGTCCATCTCGTACTCGTAACAGGCTGCACTGCGCAGCAACAGCTCGCTCTCCGCCCGCCCGAAGGCCAGCCGCTCTCGCTGGGCATCTATCCTCTGCAGCTTCATCAGATCAATCAGCACGCGGCTGCTACGCCAGTCGGCCAGCGCACGCGAGAGCATCTCCCTCGCTTCCTTGACCCTCTTCGCGTCCTCGCTGATCCACCCCTTGATCCCCTCGACCAGGTAATCGTGGGTCAGCTCGTAATACTCGCTCGACCGAACTCCCCTCACCAACCGTTGATCAATCAGACTACGTAGGGTTGCCTCTACGGCCTCCCTGCCCCTTCCCACCTCAGCCACGATGGTGTCAAAACTTACCAGAGCCTTTGTCTCCTGCGAGGTAACCAGAGTCATCAGTATCCCCTGGGCGACCTCCAGCTCCTGGCCCTCGTACCCGGCCAGGACGGAATCTAGGTAGCCTGCCAGGATCTCCTTTGCTCCGCCCAGCTCCTCGTAATCCGCCAGGGCGATAGTCTGCCCCGCCTGGCCGAACTGGCGGTACAGCCTGTCGCAGACGATCTGGAGCTGCGGCGGCCCCACCCCCTCCTCGTAGAGGTCGTCCAGCAACCTCTCCACCAGCCGCTCCTCGTAGGCGACGTCGAAAAGCTTCACCGGCTCGACGATGGCATCCCTGGCGTTCTCCCTGGTCAACCTCTCCAGCCGGTAGCGGCTGTCGAAGATCGTTGATAGCTCTCCCTCGAACTCGTGCAACCTGACGAAGAAATCCTCCCTGATGGAGAGGATGAACCTGGTGTCAAGGGCCTCGCTTTGATGACAGCGGGCCAGCTCGGCGATGAAGCTGGCGCGGCTCTCGTCGCCGAATCTCAGGAAGAACTCCTCGAACTGGTCGAGGAAGACCACGATGAGCTTGTCGGTGGCCCGCTCCGCCGCCTGCAGGAATGTGGGAAGATCGGTCGTGAGATCGGGAAGCCCCTCCAGCTTCTCCCGCAGCTCGCGCCTGGTGGCCAGCGCGGGGCCATCGGCTGGCCTGACGACGACGGGGAGGCAGCCTCGCCGGGCGAGGATGGGCGCCACTCCCGCCCTGATGAGCGAGGTCTTGCCCGTGCCCGATCCACCGTAGAGGACGACCAGCCGATGGGAGAGGATTTTGTCGGCCAGGCGGTGGCTGTCCTCCTGCCGCCCGAAGAAGATGCCTGCATCCTCCGTCTCGAAGGAATCGAGGAACTTGTAGGGCTGATCGGGTATGGGGACGACCTCCTCTACCTCCTCGACCGGGCCGCTGCGGTTGATCTCCGCCATCAGCTCCTCGAGGAAGCCCACCACCTTCCCCTGGACGACCTCGATCCCTTTTTCGCGCCAGAATTTCACATCCACGGGGGTCAGGTCCCGCTCGGAGATGGCGTAGGCCCTTCGCCGATGAACGCCGACGCCGCGAGTAACGTTGGCGTAAAGCCGCTTGAAGCCACGGTCTTCCAGGTCGTAGCCGATGAAGATGAGGGTTTTGGTGGCGAAGAGGGCCCTGATCACGTCCGAAAGGGTGGGGAGCCTGACCAGGAACTCCTCGTAGTCGTCCTCGGTGATGACCAGCGAATCGGGCTGGGTGATGCAGCCCTGCATCTTGATGAGGATGATCCTGGTCTCGTCGAAGTAGGGGACATCGGAGTCGCGGACGATGAGCACGAACCCCTTCCGAACTCGCCTGAGGGCTTGCTCCAGGAGACGGTCGTAGTTGGTGGTGATGATCTTGGTGAAGGGCCTGGAGAGGTCGGCGACGAGCTGGTGGACGCGGGTGGGTGAGAGCTGGGGGGCGTTCAAAACGTTTTTGAGGAACTCGGTGAGAGCGTGGCGGCCGTGCAGAACCTCGTAGTCGCGGGCCACGGTAGGGAGGGAGTAGTCGTCCTTGCCGTACTCGAATCTCTCGGCCAGGGCCCTGGCGATTCCCCTCTTGCCAGGGAGGCCGGCGAAGAGTTCGGAGCCGAGGAAAAGCACGGCATTATCGCTCACGATCCTATCGGCCAGATCCCGAAGGATTCGACTGTTCACCATAATGCCCTCCAGCGTTTAGAGAGAAACCAGGGTTTTCTGACTGAATCTGATTATATCATAATGCCTCCAATTGTCAATATCCATAAGGGCTGAAGTTTTGACATAAGGCTCTGGCACTCGTCCCCGGGTGCGTTCTTGGCGGCCCGAGGGTGGCTTGTCCGCTGTTGCCAAACGAGCCAAAGTCTGCTATACTATGCTCAGCCGGGAAGGGTTTCCCTGTCCAATGGGCGAGACAACCTGGCCCCTACAACCCGGTTTGAACTCTAGCGGTCATCCATGGCTGCACGTCCTGTAATAGAGATGGGGAACAATGAGAAAAGGGAATGCTCAACCTAAGCTCGGCGGGAAACGGGAACAGAGTGAGGTGGAGATTGATGGAGAGAGAACAGGCTACACACTTTATGAGGTTGATGCCAGACCCGAAAGCCAGCGAATAGCGAACGCCAGAGACAGGGCGCTGGATGGGAATCTGAATGTGTACGTCCCTGGGCACGGCCAGAGGGGTGCTGCCGCCAGGAACTTGATAGCCGCAATTGTAACTCTTAGCTCGTCAAAGGTGCTGTGGGCCATAGACATCAATCCTCCCAGAGGGGGAGACGCAGCAAGGGCAGAAGCCTTGGTCAAGATAGTTCGAAGGAAGGCCGGCGAGGAGTTCTTCGGCGGTGAAGGCCAGGAAGCGGCCGATCTCCCCTCCTTCGGAGTGACCATATTTGGTTGGTCCCACGGCGGAGCAGAGGCCATGCAGGCTGCTGAGAAGGATCCCGATCTATTTCAGCAAGTCGTTTGTCTCTGTCCAGCAGGGCTTGTGGAACGTTCACCCTCTGAGCTCCTTTGGAGTTTCGTGCTGGAGTGCCAACGCATTTCCTGGAATGTTTTGCCCAGGTTGGATCGGAGCATTGCCAGAGCGCTGGCCATAGGATACGACGTTCTGGCGGGGCTGTTCTGCGATCTGCTGAGAAGCAAGTCATTGAAGAGAGTGATCAATGATATACGCTGGGCCAGTGAAAAAGTCACTGGCGAGGATTACGGGTACGACGGGAAAGTGGTGATTCTATTCGGAGAAAGAGATGGCCTCGTTCGCTGGCGAGATGTGTTTCCGGCCTGCCAGCATCCAGGCGACATAGAGACATTCCTGGAGGAATACAAGAGGCGCGACTTCCATAAGGTCCGTGGATTGCAGGTGCGGGTTCTCGAAGGAAGTCACCTGGCCCCAGAGACACACGCGTCGCTGTACGTCGAGACCGCGTTTGACTTGCTGGATCAGTAGTGTTGTCGTGGGCATTTGGATCGCGAAGGGCACGAAATTGCGCGAAAGGGATTTCGTGATCCAAAGGCCCACGAAGCCACCCGTCAGGTCTTGTCAAGTCCTCCGGCGGGAAATTCTAGTCAAATTAGAAAGGAGTAACAAATCATGGGAACAATCAACATCGCTTGGTGGAATCTGCAGAACTTCTTCGACACGGACGACGACCCGATCTCCAAGGACTTCGACTACACGGCGGAGGCGGGCTGGACAGAAGAGGTGTTCGAGGCCAAAAAGGCCAACCTGGCCCAGGTGCTGAACGCCCTGCACGATGGCGCCGGGCCGGAGCTGCTGGCCGTGGCGGAGATCGAGAAAGACGCGCTGCTGGCGGAGCTCATCGCCGAGATGGGAAACCCTCACCTGAAAGTGGTCGAGGACCCGGCTGGGACCAGCGACCTGCGCGGTATTGACGTAGCCATGGCCTACGACGAGCGAAAACTCTCGGTTAGAGCCAAGGCCACTCACCTCGTTCACCTGCGGTATCGCACCCGCGACATTTTCGAGGTCGTGTTCGAGGTCAACGAGACGGGCGAAAAGCTGGTGGTCATCGCTGGTCACTGGCCGTCCCGAGGATTGGGAAGGTACCGCTCTGAGCCGCTGCGCTGCGCCGTGGCCGAACACGTTGCCTACCTGGTGGAATCCCACGTGAAGGTCGAGCCTGAGGTGTACGAACAGTTGCGGGCTCAAAACGACCTGGACACCGTGAGGCGAACGTGGGAAGCAAAGGTGATCGTCGTGGGCGACTTGAACGACGAACCGAGCGATCGGAGCGTGGTGGATCACCTGCGAGCCTCCAACGATCTGGATCGCGTGATCGGCAGAACGAACGACATTGACGGCTTTGAAACGGAAACCGCCGACTACCGAGGCCAGGAGGTGTTCCTGTTCAACACCACCTGGAAGTTTCTGCCGCAACAACAGGTGGGGACTTACTTCCTGGACAGCCTCAGCAGCGGGGAGAAGTTCGCTAACCGTTATCAGGTGCTCGACCAGTTGGTCGCCAGCCGTGGCCTACTGACTGGATCCGGGCTGACGCTGGATCTGGACAGTGTGGACATCTTCCGCGACTCTCTGGTGGCGACAGCCAGCGGGCGCCCTCGCCCCTTCAGCAAGAGTACGAGAAAAGGAGCATCCGACCATTTGCCGCTGACGGCAGTGTTACGGTATTGAAGGAGAGAAATCGCATGATCACCTTTCAACCCTTTGACATGGAACGCATGATGTCCAAATGGGAGAACGCCGTGGAATACAATCTGTCGGAGAGCGGTGTCCATCCCGTCACCGTCCGTGAGCTGATGGGCGATGTCGTGATCGAGGAGTTGCTGGCCACGGAGCTAAACTACCCCCAGACCAACGGCATCGTCGAGCTGCGGGAGCGCATCGCTGTCCTCTATCCCGGAGCGACGCCCGACAACGTGTTGGTCACCGTCGGCTGCGCCGAGGCCAACTTCGTCACCCTCCAAACCCTTCTCGCACCTGGCGACGAGATGGTGATGATGCTGCCCAACTACATGCAGATCTGGGGCCTCGGCCACAATTACGGCTTTCGGGTCAGGGCTTTTCATCTGAAAGAAGAGCGGGGCTGGGCTCCCGACCTGGACGAGTTGAATGAGGCCGTCACGGGGAGGACGAAGCTCATCGCCGTCTGCAATCCGAACAACCCCACGGGCTACATTCTCACTCAGGAGGAGATGGACGCTATCGTGGCCGCCGCCGAGCGGGTTGGGGCCTGGCTGCTGGCCGACGAGGTCTACAGCGGAGCGGAGCACCTGACCGATGCCGAGACGCCGTCGTTCTGGGGACGATACGACAGGGTATTGGCCATGAACAGCCTGAGCAAGGCCTACGGTCTGCCGGGGCTGCGTATCGGCTGGGTGGTAGGGCCAGCGGACGTCGTAGACGACATCTGGGCTCGCCACGAATACACTACCATCAGCGCCACCATGCTGGCCAACAAGCTGGCAGCCCTCGCCCTCTCTCCCCAGGTGCGGCCCCGTCTCATCCAGCGAACGCGAGACTACATCCGGCGAGGCTTTCCTATCCTGGATGGGTGGTTGGAGAGCCACGAAGAGACGTTCACCCTCGTCCCGCCCCAGGCGGCGGCCATCGTCTTCGCCCGCTACCATCTCGACGTCAACTCGACCGAACTAGTGGAGCGGTTGATGCGCGAAAAGAGCGTGCTCATCGTCCCTGGCGACCACTTCGGCCTGGATCACCACCTGCGCATCAGCTTTGGCCTGCCGCCCGACTACCTGCGGGCGGGGCTGGATCGCATACACCAACTGATCGTCGAGCTGGGAGGTTGACCCAAAAGGAGTACATCTAGGGTGATCGGCGATCCGACCCATGCCAGCGCCGAGCCAGGGGCCAGGCTGTGGCGCGCTGTGGTTGAGGATGTTGCTTTGACTTTCAAAGAGATCACAGAAGAGGAGACATAACATTCGGATCTGACCAACATTGGCCGGTGTAGAGAAAGCGGGGCGGCGGGCGCGGTAGTTTGTGCACTCGCCGCCGTTGTGCTATAATCTGGGGACTTACAGAGAGGAGGGAGTTTGATGAAAACTTACACTTTTCACGTATCCCTGCCCGGCACAGGGCGGGTGTGGCGCAAGATCGAGATGAGCGCCGATCAAACCCTGGAGGACTTGCATTTCGCCATCCAGGATGCCTACGAGTGGGACACTGATCACCTCTATTCGTTCTTCATGAGCGGCCAGGCGTGGGATGAGAGCAGCGAGTATTGCCTGCCCGAAGGCTACACTCCGTGGGGAGAGCCTATAGACGACGAAGACGAAGAGGAAGAATGGCCCGATCCCACTCCCGAAGAGCGCGAACAGTCCTTGCGTGCCCTCTTTGGCGGCGGTGAGGGGATGACGGTGGAAGAGATGCAAGCCCACGTGGATGCGTTTTGGGACGACTACTTCGCAGAAGAAGATGAACTGAGCCCAGGCAACGTCCAGATCACAACGCTTGAAGAACTGGATCTGGAGCCAAGGCAAGAGTTCATGTATCTCTTCGACTACGGCGACGATTGGCGCTTCAAAGTGCGTGTGCACGCCATCAACGAGAACGCCGACCCCGACGTCGAGTATCCCCGCCTGGTCGAGTCGGTGGGTGAGTCGCCAGAGCAGTATCCCATCTGGGACGAATAGGGCAAAGGGAAGGCTTAGCTTTGCAAGCTTATCTCGGTGAAATCGTTGCTCTGGCCACAGCCGTGTGCTGGGCAGCCACGTCGCTTTTTTTCACGATTGCCGGTAAGCGGGTTGGCTCCCAGCTTGTCAACCGGGTGCGGCTACTGCTGGCAGCCTTCTTTCTGGCCATCACTCATCTGTTGTGGCAAGGCGAAGTGTTGCCCATCCACGCCGAACCATTCCGCTGGGGCTGGCTGGGATTGTCCGCCATCAGCGGGCTGGTGCTGGGTGATGCGATGTTGTTCCAGGCCTTTGTCCTGATCGGGGCACGCCTTTCGATGCTGCTGATGACGTTAGTGCCGGTGATCAGTACGCTGCTGGCCTGGGTCTTTTTGGGAGAAACGCTGAGCCTCCTGGAAATCGGCGCGGTCGTCGGGACGGTGAGCAGCGTTGCCTGGGTGGTTTCGGAACAGAGGAACTCCAGCTCTGTGGACAGCAACCCCAGGAGCCACGTCATCGGTGTGCTGTGCGGGATCGGCGGCGCGTCCGGGCAGGCGTTGGGGCTGATCCTGTCCAAGCGAGGAATGGCCGGTGACTTTCCTGCACTCTCGGCGAGTCTGATGCGGCTATCGGTGGCGTCAGTTGTCATCTGGCTGTGGGCCTTGATCCAGGGCCAGCTCCGTCCCACTGTCGAGGGATTGCGCATCGGGCGTACCCGATGGGCCATCCTGGCCGGGACGGTAGTGGGGCCCTTCATCGGCATGACGCTCTCGCTGGCGGCGGTGCAGTTAGTTCCGGTGGGAATCGCCTCCACGCTGATGGCGTTAAGCCCGGTGATCCTGCTGCCACTGTCGCACTGGGTCTTCAAAGAACGCATCACCCCACGAGCTATCTTTGGGACAATGGTGGCGATGGTGGGCGTAGCGATGATTTTCTGGACGTAGGATTGACTTCTCGTAGCTTGTATGCTATACTATCAACCATGAAGCACGCTGTAGACATTGACATCCAAAGGGAATCCATTAAGCCCCACGCCGTACAATATGTTACTCTGGTGGACACACGAAGCCAGCGTTTACGCCGGCTTGAGGAGATCTATTTCCTCCGCGATGCAGCGGCTGTAAAACGTTTCCTGCACGCTCGCCCACAACTCGCTGAGGTGCTTCTTGAGGCTCGCGTCCACCTGCAGAAGTACTTTGGGCCTGATCCGCAGGTGGCACTGGAAGTTGCCAGCGACCCCGAAACGGAGGGCCTAGAGGAACTGTTTGCCTACATCCGCACCCCTCTTCCTGTTGATGAGGCTCTGGCTCGACTGAACAGGCTCGACGAGGAATGGTTCTTGGATCAGCTCGACCGGGTTGACGGACAGTTCAATTTTAACCTGGAGTTTGTATGAGTTTCGATTGGGCCGATTTTTTGACACTGGCCGATGCACTGGTGCATGACCCGAACTCGCCTGGGCCAGAGGAGGCTTCATTACGCTCGGCCATCAGTCGTGCTTACTACGCCGCCTTCCGCGTTGCTCGGAACTTTGGGCGTGATAAAGGAGAATTTACGCCGACACAAACAGGCCAGGATCACTGGCCGGTCATGAATCACTTCAGATCATCGCCTGATCGAACCCGTCGGAAAATCGGTCTTGATCTAGACCGGCTGTACGACAATCGGACAAGCGCAGACTACGACGATGTGCTGACCGGTAGACCGATTCCCTTGGCCCAATCATCGGTTGCCGTGGCACGGAATGTGCTCGACGCTCTAAACTCCCTGTAGTTAGTGGTAGGTGGCTACTGTTGAAATCAAGTCCCTGGTGGAGCCAGGGGCTTTTGTTATCACGCCCGTCTGCAACTCGCCATCTCCATCGAGAGACGGAGAACCATGACCAACTTGCCAGCGCCATCGCAATCTCGAACGCTAAGTATGCTTTGGCGCGCGATTTTTCTAGTGTCCTTCCCCTTCGGCATCCTCTCCTTCATGCTGCCCATCTACGGCAAGGAACTGGGCGCGACCGCGCTGGAGGTGGGTGGGTTATTCTCGGCCATGTCCCTGGTGCCGGTCGTCGTGCGGCCTTTCCTGGGACGGGCACTGGACCGCTGGGGGCGGCGGCCCTTCCTGCTGCTGGGGCTGCTGGGCTATGCCGTGGCCATGGTCGTGTTCTGCCTCGCCGATACGGTTTTTCTGCTGACCGTCGCTCGTCTTGTGCAAGGGCTGGGGCAGGCCTTTCTCTGGCTCTCAGCCTACACCATCGTGGCCGACGTCGCCGAAGAGACAGGGCGTGGGCACGACTTCGGCACCATTGACGAAGCAGTCAACCGGGGAGCGATCATCGGCACCATGGCGGGGTTCTTCGTCTGGTTTGGGCTGGCTGACACCGGACTGGGTGGGGGGCAGATCTGGTTTTGGCTCTTCGCCGCCTACACCGTGCCCGCGCTGTTGGCGCTGTGGAGTGGGTGGCGAGGCGTGCCGGAGACGCGCCCGCAGGCAGTCGCGCAGCCCATTGAGAGCCACCCCATCTCCGGCCAACTGCTGGCGCTAATGGGCATCGTGTGCGTCACCGGCGCTTCATCGGCGATGGTCTGGCCGCTGCTGATGGTTTTCCTCCAGGATGCGTTGCAGGCCGACGTGGCGGCTTTGATATGGGCCTACCTGCCAGCCGCCTTGATCAGCTCCTTCCTGCCCTCGCGCATGGGGCGCATCGCTGACCGCCTGGGGCGCAAGATACCGATGATCGCTGGGCTGATCGTGGGGGCAGCAGCCTCGGCGCTGATCCCGCACCTGCGCAGCCTCATCCCGCTGGTGATACTGTGGGCCATCGAGTCGCTGGGCTACACCGCTTCCGTGCCCGCGGAGCGCGCCTTCGTCGCCGACATCGCCGGCCAGGACACGCGCGGCACCAGCTACGGTCTCTACACCTTTGCCTACTTCCTGGGGGCAGCCCTGGGTCCGCTGGCGGGCGGCTGGCTGTACGACAACCTGGGACACGCCACGCCGTTTTATCTCAACGCCGCCGTGCTGCTGGTGGGGGCGCTGCTGGTGGCGGGGGTGTTGCGGGAATCCAGGCATTAGAGCAGGATGTGCGGGATTTACGGATTTCTCCTCTGATCCGCAAATTCTGCCAATCCTGTTCTGCGCAATCGGAGGTATCTACATGAACTCTCGCGAACGATTGTTGACCGCGCTGGATGGCGGCGAACCGGACCGCGTACCCTGCGCGTTGGGCTTTTACCACGTGGACCTCGACAGCCTGGTCCCACGTGGTCAGTACCGGGATAATATGGTGGACGTGCGGTTTGTCGAGCTCCCCCTCTCGCCGGAGGAGAAGAAACTGGCTCGCCTGGCCCGGCCTTTTGAGCCAGACACACGGCTGGGCACTCCCGCTCAGGTGGCAACCTACACCCGCTGGGATTACCGGCCCGAAGCTCCCGACCGCCGCAATCCCCTGGCCCGCGCCCGCTCGCTGGACGACGTGCAAAACTTCCCCTTTCCCGATGTCAGCGCGCCCTACTGCGTCGAGGCTCTGGCCCGCCAGGTGCAGGCCCTGCACGCCCGCGGCCTGGCCGCCGGCGGCAACCTGCCCCACCTGGGCGGTGAGCTGTTCGAAGCGGCCTGGCGGCTGCGCGGTCTGGAGAATTTTCTCATAGACCTGGTCAAGCGCCCAGCCTGGGCGCACTTTCTCCTGGACCGGCTGGCCGACCTGGCTCGCCGCAACGCTGAAACGCTGGCCCGCGCCGGGGTGGACGTGCTGGCCCTGGACGATGACGTGGGGATACCGGGGACGATGATGATCAGTCCAGCCACCTGGCGCGAATTCTTCAAGCCTCGGATGGCCATGATCATCCAGGCAGCCCAGGCCATCAAACCTGACCTCCGCGTCCTCTACCACAGCGACGGCTACTTCGAGCCTATCGTGGGCGACCTGATGGAGATCGGCGTGAACGCCATCAACCCGCTGCAGCCGGATCATATAGACGCCGTTCGCATCCGCCAGCGGTTCGGCCCCCGACTGGCGCTGTGGGGCACGGTGGGCCACCAGACTACCTTCAGCTTTGCCCGGCCTGACGACATTCGCAGGGAGGTCAAGCACCGCATCGAGACCCTGGGCCGCGCCGGCCTCATCCTCTGTCCCGCCTACGACATTGACGAGCCGGACATCCCGTGGGACAACATCGCCGCTTTCCTGGACGCAGTCAAGGCGTATGGTTAACTCCCTCCCCCTTGCAGGGGGAGGGCTGGGGTGGGGGTGGGAATTTGTAGACCAGAACGAGTCGAATTCACAGGGAATCTTGTCTGTTTGTGGGGATCCACCCTCCCCCTGCCCCTCCCTGAGAGGGAGGGGTGAATGCTTACACTAAAACGACACAAGGAGAAACAAACCGTGGAATTAATCCGAAGCCTCATCGAGCTTGTTCTGCATCTCGACAAACACCTGAACGTGATCATCCAAACTTACGGCGTGTGGACCTATCTGCTCCTTTTTCTCGTCATCTTTCTCGAAACGGGCCTGGTGGTGACGCCCATCCTGCCGGGGGATTCCCTGCTCTTCGCCGCAGGCAGCTTCGCCGCCCTCGGCTCGCTGAACGTCGTATGGTTATTCATCCTCCTCAGCATGGCGGCTGTGGGAGGCGATACCGCGAACTACTGGATAGGGCACTTTGTGGGGCCGAAGGTGTTTAGCAGGGAAGACGTGCCTTTCCTGAATAAAGAATATCTGGACCGCACCCACCGTTTCTACGAGAAGCACGGGGGCAAGACCATTATTCTGGCCCGATTCATTCCCATCATCCGCACCTTTGCGCCCTTTGTGGCCGGTATTGGGAAGATGACTTACTGGCATTTCATCAGTTATAACGTCATAGGCGGGGTGATGTGGGTCGCTGTCTTCACTTTCGTAGGCTACTTCTTTGGCAACATCTCCTTTGTCAAGCGCAACTTCACCCTGGTCATTCTGGCTATCATTTTCATCTCCCTTGTACCCGTCATGGTCGAATTCTTGAGCCACCGCCTCCGACCGAGACGTGAAACGTGACGAGTGAAACGTGAACAGCAATTCACGTTTCACGTTTTCACGTTTTCACGTTTCACGCCTCACGCATCACTTTTCCGCTAGCTTTTTTTTCCCTCCAGTAGTATAATTATGGCGTACCACATAGTCTCTCGACCCCGCCTAAGGGGCGAGTTTGTAAGGAGGTGTGGCTATGTCAGGACATTCCAAATGGTCAACGATCAAGCGCAAGAAGGGGGCAGCGGACGCCAGGCGAGGTCAGCTCTTCACCAAGCTGGGGCGTGAGATCGTCATAGCGGCGCGGGAGGGCGGCGACCCCGCTACGAACTTCAAGCTGCGCCTGGCTGTAGAAAAGGCCAAGGCGGCCAGCATGCCCAAGGACAACATCCAGCGAGCCATCAGACGGGGTACCGGCGTCGAAAAGGGTGCAGAACTCGAGGAGGTCAACTACGAAGGCTACGGCCCCCACGGAGTGGCGTTGCTGGTGCACGTGCTGACGGACAATCGCAACCGGGCAGTATCCGATGTGCGCCGCGCCTTCTCCCGCTACGGCGGCAACATGGGCGAGAGCGGTTGCGTGGCCTGGCTCTTCGAGTCCAAAGGCTACATCACCATCTCCATCAACGATTCCGATCCCAACGAGTTGGCGCTGCTGGCCATAGACGCCGGAGCCGATGATGTCATCGTCGGAAGCGACCTGGTGGAGGTCCTCACCCTGGCCAGCGACTTCCAAAGGATCAAGGAATCATTGGAGAACGAGGGAATCACCCTGGATTCGGCGGAGATCTCCATGATTCCCAAGAGCCTGGCGGAGCTGGGGGAGAAGGAAACCATCAAGGCCATGATCCTCATTGATGCCCTGGAGGAGCTGGAAGACGTCCAGCAGGTCTCCTCCAACCTGAACATCACCGATGAGATCATGGCCCAATACGACGAGTGGGTCTCAACCTAGCCAAACAGGTAGCTACTCACTTCGGATGTTATGACAAGCATCCTGAGCCTGTCGAAGGATGCGGGTCTTGCAAAGTCGCACCCTTCGACGAGCTCAGGGTGCTCAGGTGATCCTGCCAAGAATAGACCGCCGATGAGCAAAGACGAGAACCTGGTCCTGGGGATTGATCCCGGCACGGCCATCACTGGCTACGGCCTGGTATGGGGCGAGGGTGATGATCTGAGACTGGTGGATTACGGGGTGATAACCACTCCTTCGGACAAATCGCTGCCCCAGCGCCTGCAGGAGATCTACCGCCAGTTGACGGCCCTCATCCAGAAGCGACAGCCAACAGCGGCGGCGGTGGAGAAACTCTTCTTCAGCCGCAACGTCCGCACCGCGCTGAACGTGGGCCAGGCGCGCGGCGTAGCCCTGCTCGCTATGGCTAACGCTGAACTCGAAATCCACGAGTACACACCCCTGGAGGTCAAGCAGGCGGTGGTCGGCTACGGGCGAGCCACCAAGGAGCAAGTGCAGGAAATGGTCAAGATTTTGCTGGGGCTGGGCAGCGTGCCCCAACCCGACGACGCCGCCGACGCCATCGCCGTGGCCATCTGTCACATCCACTCTGCTCGGATGCTGAGCCTGGCTAGACAAGCTGAGGAGATCGAGGGAAGATGATCGCCAACCTGAAGGGGAGAATCGAGGCCATAGGGAGGGATTACCTTGTCGTCGGCGTGGGAGGGATCGGCTTCAAGGTCTACGTCCCGACCTCGTTCCTGGAAACTGCGGAGGGGCTGGGCCGCCAGGTGGAGCTCTTCACCCACCTCCACGTGCGGGAGAACGAGCTGACCCTCTACGGCTGCGGCAGCGAGGACGAGCTGGCCCTTTTTGAGCTGCTCCTGGGCGTTTCGGGGGTGGGCCCCAGGGTGGCCCTGGCCATGCTCTCCACCATGTCGCCTGATTCGCTGCGCCTGGCCATCGCCCGGGGGGACGCCGTGGCGTTGACCAGAGTACCCGGCATCGGCCCCAAGATGGCCAAGAAGATCGTCTTTCACCTAAAAGACAGGATTGCGGTCGAGGTTGGCCCGGAGGCGGTGCCCTTTCTCACCGATGCCGACGCCGAAGTCATCGCCGCCCTCACCAGCCTGGGTTATAGCGTGGTCGAAGCCCAGGCCGCCCTTCAGTCCCTGCCCGCCGAAGAGATGGAGATAGAAGAAAGGGTGAGGTTGGCGCTGGCTTACTTCGCTCGAGGATGAGCCACCGACAGAACCAGCCACGGCCTGCGCCTTGATCACCAGACGGCCAATCAGCCGTCGGTTGCGATGTGGGGAGACTTCACCCCAGTTGACGACACTCTGACGGAGCTTATAGCCACAGAAGCTCTCTACACAAAAAGCCACCTGTGCGGTTGATGCAGGTGGCTTTGGTCTTGGAACGGATAAGATTCGGTTAGATTTGGTCGAGGGCTCTACTCCTCTGTTTTGGCAGCGGCGATGACACTCTTACGGAACTTATAGCCATAAACAATCACCCCATCCTCACCGTACTCTCTGAGCTTCCGCGTGACCATCTCGACCTTCATGCCTACTTGGGCCTCATCGTTGTCCATGTCCGTCAATTGGGCCGATACCAGAGGCCCTTCTTTCAGCTTGACTAATGCTACAGTGTACGGAATGAATCCCTCGTAGCCAAGAGGGGCCTGGAAGAGGGTCGAGTAGGAGTAGACCTCACCCTGGCCGCTAAAGGCAAAGGGCCGCACCTCTTTGGAATTGCAGTCCGGGCACACGGGACGGGGTGGGAATTGCTTGGCCCCACAGGCCAGACATTCTGTGCCCAC
>Ga0268276_1001311_pt1 | contig 25030 bp, 26 predicted proteins | sample saktaG_4_FD_190145 | JGI IMG/M metagenome (GOLD analysis project Ga0268276, IMG submission 190145) | Saline water microbial communities from Sakinaw Lake, British Columbia, Canada - sak_2010_1_5_45m | ecosystem: Environmental > Aquatic > Non-marine Saline and Alkaline > Saline ... | reverse complement strand
TCGTCTTGTGTCACCATTTTTATATTTTAATTGGTGGGCAAATAAATTTCATCTGCCATTATGGAGCCATCATTTTGGATAACTCCTTTTACGCCGAAAAACCAGTCTGTCCCTTGCCAATTTTTAATTGTTGAATATAGCCATTGGAAATCGTAATATTCTTCAAATCCAGCAATTTTACCTGGCCATCTATAAAATAGAGTAGATTTGGTAGTTTCTATTTTTATGCTGTTTGTATACTTTTTGTAATCTGTCCCCGCTCCAATCGCCCGAAAAGTTTTATTTGTTAAATCAAAGCTATTTTTGTCCGGCCACATGTATAGTTCAATAGGCACATTGGTTTGGTCGGATTCGCATGGTTCTTCCCAGACACGAAGACATTTCTGTTTCACCTCGCACCAAGAGTAGCCGGCTCCAATTAAGCACCCGTGGCTGTCTTTATCTCCACCAATTATCTGCGGGCTGTTTTCCTCTGTTGCCATCTGGCTTGGCGTAAGATATTGATACGCAAAAACTCCGCCAAATAGCACCATGGCTACAGCCACTATGATTATGATGCCAACTAGCGTTGTTATTCCCTTCTGTCTAATCATATTTTTATATTTTTAATTCTTTATCTTTTTTCGTTCTTTGGCGTAGGTTTAAACCCGGCGTCAATGGCAGATAAGTTTATTCTGCCGAGGTCATCTACAGACATTACTTTAACGGGGATTGTGTCGCCCTCTTTAATAACTTCAGAAACGCTTGTTATGCGAGAAGGCACAAATTTTGATATATGAACCAACCCGTCTGTTCCTGGCAATATCTCGACAAAAGCGCCAAAGTCCATAATTTTTACAACTTTTCCTTGGAACACTTCGCCCACTTGGACTTCTCTGGTAATCCCCTTAATCCATTCTACCGCTTTATTGACTCCTGCTTCATCTACACCCGTGATAAACACCATTCCAGAATCTTCCACGTCAACAGTTACTCCGCACTCTTCAATTATTTGGTTTATCATTTTTCCTTTTGGCCCAATAACTTCTCCAATCTTTTCAGGATTTATTTTCAGCGTTACTATTTTGGGAGCGTAGGGCGATAAAGATTTTCTTGGTTCTGGGATCTCTTTCTTTATTATATCAAGTATTTTAAATCTTGCATCTTTTGCTCTTTCTAAAGTCTCTTCCATAATTTTTTTATCAATGCCGTCTATTTTAACATCCATTTGAATTGCAGTAATTCCATTTCTAGTTCCAGCAACTTTAAAATCCATATGCCCATAGTGATCTTCTGGTCCTTGAATGTCTGTTAAAACTTTATATTTTCCAGATTTTTCATCTTTTGCTAATCCAACTGAAATTCCGGCAACAGGTTCTTTAATGGATACGCCAGCATCCATCAAAGCAATGCAAGCAGCACACACAGAAGCCTGCGAAGTAGAGCCGTTTGAAGACACAACCTCAGAAACAATTCTTATTGTGTACGGAAATTTTTCAACATCAGGAAGCACAGGAATTAATGCTTTTTCAGCTAAAGCCCCGTGTCCTATTTCTCTTCTTTTGGGGCCACGCATTGGAGCTGTTTCACCCGAAGAAAAGGGAGGAAAATTATAATGGTGTAAAAATCTTTTTTTGCCAACAACTTCCATGCCCTCCAACACTTGTTGGTCGCCAGGTCCTCCCAAAGTTAAAATTGAAAGCACGCGCGTTAACCCTCTAAAAAACACTGCAGACCCGTGGGCTCTTGGCAAAACCGCAACTTCACAAGACAATGGTCTTATATCAACTGATTTTCTGCCGTCCGGTCTTTTGTCTTTTTCAATTATATTTTTAATAATTATTCTTTCTATTTCTTTTTCAAAAAAAGCTAAAACTTGCTTTTCTTTCCCTTCGCCTGGATATTTTTCTGATAAGTATTTAACCAACTCTTGTTTTAGGATTTCTGTTGCGCCGAGATTTTTTTCTCCGGCCGGGGCATTATCTATCGCTTTTTCCAGTTTATCTCCCAGCCAATCTTTGATTTCATTTTCAATGCCCGACTCAACAGCTGGTTCAAAAACATCTTTTTCTTTCCCTATTTTTTTTACTGCATCAGTTTGAGCTTCAATAATTTTTTTCAATTCTTTTTTAGCAACCTCGTACGCTTCTAAAACATCCTTTTCTGAAACTTCTTTCGCTCCCATTTCAATCATATTAAGCAAAATTTCACCGTCCCTTTCGATAGCTGATAAAGTCAAATCCATTTCGCTTTCTTTTCTTTGTTCGTAATTAGAATTAAAAATCCACTCACCATTATTTTTGGTAACCCTTATTGCTCCCAAGGGTCCGTTCCATGGGATGTTTGAAGTGGCTAAAGCAAAAGAAGCTCCAACCATTCCTAAAATGTCTGGGTCGTTTTCTCCATCCCATGAAAGACAGGTGACAACAACCTGTATCTCCTTTTTAAAGTCTTTTGGGAAAAGAGGCCTTATTGCGCGGTCAATCATTCTTGCGGTCAAAGTTGCTTCTTCTGTGGGTCTGCTTTCTCTTTTCATAAATCTTGAGCCAAAGATTTTTCCTGCAGCGTAAAACCTCTCCTCGTATTCAACTGTAAGAGGAAAATAATCTATTTCTGGTCTGGAAAATGGAGATATGACAGCGGTTACCAAAACCTCTGTTTCTCCACACGAAACCAAACAGGACCCAGATGCTTGCTCTGTCCAGTTTGTAGTTTTAATTATAATTGGCTTCTCGCCAACTTGTATCTCGAACGTATCTTTGACCGCCATTTATTTTAGAGCAGTATCAAGACATCAAATATCATGCCGATTACACCAATAATTAAATTAGTATGATTGGTATGTTATTTGTATGCTGATACAACCCTCTGTTACTTTTTTAATAAGAATTTTTCTACGCTATCGTCTAGGTCGATAAATTCGTCGGCTATTTCTTTCAATTTACCGGAAGTTGTTCTGCCAAATGCCACCACCTCAACTCGTTTTCCCATATTTTTTAGATATTCTACCAAAGCAATAAAATCTCCGTCGCCGGAAACCAGCACCACAACGTCAACTCCGGGAGCTGTGCGAATTGCATCAATCACAATTCCCACATCCCAGTCCGCCTTTTTAGCTCCACCATAAAATTCCTGCAAATCTCTGACTCTTGTTTCAATTCCAATTTTTGCTAAAGCATCAAAAAATGGCGCTTCTTCGCCAGTTTTGGTCCTCACAACATAGCCAAAAGCTCTGATAAATTTTCTCCCAGCTACCGCCTGTTTTAAGACTTCCTGAAAATTAACTTTAGAGTGATAAAGGTTTTTTGCCGAATAGTACAAATTTTGAACGTCTATTAACACCTCTACTCTCTGTTCTTTTGGCTTTGGCTGCATTGTTTATTTTTTCAGGCCGATTTTTTTAACAACCTCAGAATATCTTTTTTCAGATATTTTTTTTAAATATGCCAGCAATTTTTTTCTTTTAATAACCATCTTAATTAATCCTCTTTTTGAGTGGACATCTTGTGTGTGTTTTTTTAAGTGCAAAACAAGTTTGTCTATTGTTTTTGATAATAGAACAATTTGCACATCAACAGAGCCAGTGTCTTTTTCGTCTAGACCAATCTCTTTTATTATTTTTATTTTTTCCTTTGTTTTTAATGCCATATATTTTCTTTAATAATACAGTGTACTCTATTTTATTGTTTTTGGCAAGTGCCCCCACTCAGAATCGGACTGAGATAGGCTGCTTAAGAGGCAGCTACTTTACCATTAAGTTATGGGGGCGGGAAATTAAGTTATTGGGGCAGTGTTGACCAATCTTGATTGAATCCGATGGCGTGCAGAATAAAGTCAATAATTAAGTATGAGCCGAAAGCCAAAACCAATCCGATGATGGCAGCATAAAGAATTTTTTTACCAGTTCCCAACAGGTTTGGATTGCCTGCTGAAATCATCATCATAACTCCTCCGATTATAATTGCTATTACTGCCAATGGAGTTGCTATCCACCATACGATAAATTCATAGATTTTAACAAGCATGGTAAAAAAATCAGTTATGGTGCAAGCATCAGCCCCCTTTGGTTCACATCCACAGTTCACTATGCCAGTTCCATCTCCGCAGGTAGCGCTTGCTAAAACAGGAATAAAAATTATTGACAAAAAACCCAATAAAAAAATTGATAAAAATATTTTCTTCATGAATAGTTATGTGCCCCCGGCAGGACTCGAACCCACAACTCTGCGTCCGAAGCGCAGCACGATATCCATTTCGCCACGGGGGCACGAAGTATTATTATTTTGAAATTATACCAAATTTATTGAAAAATATCAATTTTTAGAGTAATATTAAAAACAATGACAATACCCAAAGAGGTAAAATCCGTTATCCAAAATTTGCAAAAAGCAGGGTTTGAGGCGTATATCGTTGGCGGATGTGTGCGCGATTTTTTGATGGACAAAACTCCGAATGACTGGGATGTAACCACAAATGCCAAACCAGAGGAAATCCAAAAAGTTTTTCCAGATAGCTTTTATGAAAATAACTTTTTAACTGTGACAGCACGTACAGGCTCTAAAAAACCTGAGTTAGCTGAAGTAGAAATTACAACTTATCGTCTCGAGGCAAAGTATTCCGATAAAAGGCATCCCGACGAGGTAAAATATGCAAAAAAACTTGAAGACGACCTAAGTCGTCGCGACTTTACAATAAACGCAATGGCTTTGCGCCCAGGGACAGGTAAAGCTAAAGAGCTTATAGATTTATATGGCGGGCAAAAAGATTTAGTAGCTAAGACAATCAGAACAGTTGGAGATCCCAAAGAAAGATTTAACGAGGACGCTTTAAGAATGCTGAGAGCCGTAAGATTTGCGACAACCTTGGGTTTTAACATTGAAGCTGAAACTTCGAACGCAATCAGAAAAAATAGTATTTGGCTAGAGGCGATTTCGCAAGAAAGAATAAAAGATGAGCTTATAAAAATTATAATGTTAGAAAGAGCTGGTCAAGGAATTGAATTGTTGCGTGAGCTTGGGTTGTTAAAATATATTGTACCAGAATTATTGGATAATTACGGGGTGGCGCAAAACAAGCATCATATTTATGACTGCTACCAGCATGCGGTAAAATCTTTGGAGTATGCGGCAAAAAAGGGATTTAACATGCAGGTAAGGGTTGCCGCTCTTTTACATGACATTGCAAAGCCAAAAGTGAAAGCTGGAAAAGGCGAAGAGGCAACGTTTTACAATCACGAAATTGTGGGAGCAAAGATTACTTTTCAGATTTTAAATCGTTTGAAGTTTTCTAAAAAAGATATAGAAAAAATAACAAAGTTGGTTAGATTTCATTTGTTTTATTATAATGTTGACGAAGTTGGCGAAGCTTCAGTAAGAAGGCTTGTAAAAAATATGGGCCCAGAAAATATGGAAGAGCTTTTGCAGGTGCGCCAATCAGATAGAATCGGATCTGGCGTGCCCAAAGCCGAACCCTATAAATTAAGGCACTTGAAGTATTTGATAGATAAGGTTTCCCAAGACCCGATTTCTGCTAAAATGTTAAAAATCAATGGAAATGATTTGATGAAAATGCTAGAAACAAAGCCGGGTCCGCGAATCGGATGGATTTTGGATATCCTTTTGGGTTATGTTTTAGACGATCCCAAAAATAACACAAAGGAATTTTTGTCTAAAGAAGCAAAAAAATTAAACGCGCTTTCAGACCTTGACCTGCAGAAAATGGCAAAAGAATCTAAGGAAGAAAAATCAGAAGTTGAGATCAAGCGCGACGAAATGACAAAACAAAAGTATTGGGTCACGTAGGCGACAAATTTTCACGAATTTTTAACGAATTTTCACGAATAAGTTTCAAGCAGCGGGGTGTAGTATAGCGGTAGTACACAGCGTTCGGGACGCTGTAGCCCGAGTTCGATTCTCGGCTCCCCGACAAAAATGGGCCTGTAGTTAAGTGGTAAAACACCCCGTTCGCATCGGGGAGGCGGCAGTTCGATTCTGCCCAGGTCCACAAAATGGCAATGGAGAAATCGCACCTGCCTGCGCAGGCAGGAGAAAATATAAATTATCCTGAGGCGAAACTTAAAGATGTTTTGCGCGCTTTTTGGCGCGGGATTAGGCCGAAAAAATGGCTTTTTTTTGTTTTGGTGGTTTCCATTATTTTAGTAAACATTGTTGCGGTAATAATCCCGCTTTATTACAAACAATTTTTTGACGTTATTTCTTCTGGCGGAGATGCATCAACTATTGCCCCCCAGCTTTTTATAATAATTTTTTATGTTTTGGGGTTTAATGGATTCAGTTGGCTTCTCTACAGAGTAGCCACATTGATGAATAATTCTTACGAGCCCTCGGTAATGGCAAATTTAAAACAGCAGTCATACAACTATTTGATGGGCCACTCTTATTCTTTTTTTGTAAATAATTTTTCCGGTTCTTTGGTGCAAAAGGTCAACAGATTTGCCAGAGCTTTTGAAAGAATTACTGATGACTTTATTTGGAGCTTGTTGCCACTAGTTGTAAGAGTAATTTCAATACTTGTTGTGGTGTTTTTTATAAACAAATGGATAGATTTAGTTTTGTTAGTTTGGATAATTATTTTTTTGACGTTCAACTTTACCTTTTCAAAATGGAAGCTAAAATACGACATAAAAGTAGCTGGAATAGACTCAAAAGCCACAGGCTATCTTGCAGACACAATAACAAACCAAAATAACGTACAGCTTTTCAACGGATTTGATTTTGAGTCTAAGGGTTATAAAAAAATAACAAACGAGCAGGCAAAAACAACAAGTTTTGCATGGAACCTAGATGCAATAGTAGAGGGCGGGCAGGCGTTTTTGGGTTTTGCAATAGAGTTTGCTTTGTTTTATTTTGCAATTAAATATTGGCAACAAGGGTTAATAACAATTGGTGCTTTTGTTTTGCTTCAGGCGTATATCATAAACATAATAAATCAGCTTTGGGGGTTTACCAGATTAGTGCGAGACACTTATCAGAGTTATGCTGATTCAAAAGAAATGGTTGAGATAATGCTTTTATCTCACGAGATAGGAGATTCACCAACAGCCAAAGAACTTGTGACGCAAAAAGGGGAAATTGAGTTTAAAAATTTAAATTTTAGATTCAACGAAACGCGCGAAGCTATAAAAAGCATTAATTTTACGATTAAACAGGGTGAAAAAGTTGCTCTGGTAGGGCCGTCGGGTGCCGGAAAAACTACACTGGTAAAACTTTTATTAAGATTGTATTCGCCTACCGCTGGGAAAATTTTTATTGACGGTTATGATATTTCCCAAGCAACGCAAGAAAGTTTAAGAAAAAATATTGCTATGGTCCCACAAGACCCGATTTTGTTTCACAGAACTTTAGCTGAAAATATTGCCTATGGGAAAAGGGAAGCAACGGAAGAAGAAATAAAAAAAGCAGCTAAATTGGCGCACTGCGACGAGTTTATAAAGAATTTGCCGCAGAGTTTAAATACTTATGTTGGAGAGCGTGGAATAAAATTATCTGGCGGAGAACGTCAGCGTGTTGCTATAGCCAGAGCAATTTTAAAAAATGCGCCGATATTAGTTTTAGACGAAGCAACGTCTAGTTTGGATTCGCAATCTGAAATGTTGATTCAGGATGCTTTAAATAATTTAATGCAAAACAAGACAACGCTTGTAATCGCCCATCGGTTGTCAACAATCCAAAAAATGGACAGAATTGTTGTAATAGACAAAGGAAAAATTATAGAACAGGGAAGCCATAAAGAATTATTGGAAAATAAAGACAGTTTGTATAAAAAGCTTTGGGAATTACAGGCCGGTGGATTTTTAAAATCAGGAGGAAATATGTTTGCTCCCAAAATTGGAGCTCCGCCAGGGGCTGTTGGCAGTGAGGCAGAAGAAGAGGAGGAGGAAGAAAAAAATGATGGGCATACTCAGGCAAAAATGGTTAATTTTTAATATGCTAAAATAAAATATATAATTAAAACCATGGAAGAAAATATAGTATCGCTGGATATAAAAAGAATTGCGGCCAAAGCTTTTCAGCTGAGTATTTTTGTTGCTATTGCTGTGGCTGCCCCATATTTTGTAAATCAGTTGATAACAGGGTCAATTGTTAACGCCCTGCTTTTTATTTCAGCTGTTATGCTGGGGTTGGAATCAGCTTTCTTTTTGTGTTTGATACCAAGTTTAATCTCTATATATACTGGGCTTCTGCCAATTGCGTTAGTTCCCATGATTCCTTTTATAATGACAGGAAATGCTTTGTTGGTTTTAATTTTTTATAAATTTGGCAAGCAAAAATTTTGGCAGGGAGCTATGCCAGCTGTGATAATTAAGTTTGCATTTATCTGTGTGGTGGGCATAGTTTTAGCAAATTCCGTGTTAAGTGGCATAGCTCCAGCAGTAATGATTATTATAAGCTGGCCCCAATTAGCAACAGCTTTAGCTGGCGCTTGCGTAGCATATTTATTTTTAAAAACAATTAAAAAAATATAAAAATATGGCAGAAGAAATTAAACGAAATATTCCAAGGGATGTGTTTTTGCATCTTTTAGCAATTGTTACACTTTACTGGTCGGCGGTAAGCTTTATAACTTTATTGTGGCAGACGATAAATCATTTTCTGCCAGATGTTTTAAATTATTATCCTGGCCAAATTACTGAGCCTTTAAGGTTTGCTGTGGCTTCTTTGATTATTGTTTTTCCAGTATTTCTTATAACCTCTTGGTATTTAAATAAAATATACAGAAGAGAATCTGTGGTAAGAGAATCAAAAATAAGAAAGTGGCTTTTGTACCTTACGCTTTTTGTTTCAGCCATAACCGTGATTGTTGACCTTGTAATGGTTGTTTTAAACCTTTTGTCAGGAGAAACAACTTTAAGATTTATTTTAAAGGCAGTCTCTGTGTTGGTGGTGGCAGTGGTTATTTTTGGATATTATTTAGATGACGTGCGGAAAGAAACCCCTGCAAAATCAGCAAAATATTACGCTTTAATTTCAGTGATCATAATTTTGATAGGGGTTGTCAGCGCATTTTTTATAATCGGCTCCCCTGCCACAGCAAACTTGATGAATCTCGACCAAAGAAAAATTTTTGATTTACAAGAAATCCAGTACCAAATTGTAAATTATTGGCAAAAAAAAGAAGTCCTGCCTGCAACGCTTTCTGTTCTAAACGACCCTATTTCTAGCTTTAAAGCTCCTGTTGACCCGCAAACAAACCAACCATATGAGTACAATATAATAGACGCGCAGAATTTATCTTTTGAACTTTGCGCTGACTTTAACAAAGAAGGCGGAGATATGTATGGCGAGGCGCGATCAGTTAACGGTCCTGCAAAAGGTTTTGCGCTAGATAATTGGCAACACACAACGGGAAGAGTTTGTTTTGAAAGAACGATAGACAAGCAATTATATCCCCCGCTGAATAAAGTCGAGTAAAAGAATAAGTTGTGGATAAGGGTGTGGGGAAATATGTAAAAAACTTGTAAATAAACATGGTGAAATGTGAGGTAAAAAGTGTTGAAATCACGGACAAAAAATATCCAAAGGCTCTAAAAGAGGCGTTAAAATACTTGGTGGCAAGCTCGGGGCCTAAAAAATTGTATTATAAGGGTGCGTGGAACGAGGAAATTTTTGAAAATTGTTTGGCAGTTGTGGGTTCACGTCGCTTGACTTCTTATGGCAGAAGGGCCACAGAGCAATTGGTAACAGAAGTGGCGGCTGCAGGAATTACTATTGTTTCTGGGTTTATGTACGGAGGAGATGAAGCAGCGCACTCTGCTGCTGTGAGAGCCGGGGGCAAAACAATTGCTGTTATGCCCTGTGGCATTGACTTGGTGCATCCTGCCAGCCAAAAAGAACTCTATCAAAAAATTCTAGACACAGGTGGCTTAATAATCTCTGAATACGATGGCTTAGATCAGCCACAAAATTTTACTTACATACAAAGAGACAGAATCGTGGCTGGTTTGGCAAAAGCAGTTCTGGTTACAGAAGCCGCATTGGGCTCGGGCTCGCTTATTACAGCAGGCTATGCCCAAAAATACGGAAGAAAAATTTTTGCTTTACCGGGTCAAATTTTCAGCCAAGTTTCCCAAGGCACAATAAAGCTTATAAAAGAAGGGGCAGAGCCAGTGGCAGAGGCCAATGACATTTTGAGCTTTTATAAAATTCTAGTCAGCCAGAGAAGTCCGACTTCACATAGTAGTGTTAAGTCGGACTTAACCCCAGCTGGTAGTTTGGAGCAAAAAATTATTGAATATTTAAGTCGCGAGCCTATAGAGGCCGACGGCCTTGCCCGTGCTTTGTCGGTTTCTGTTTCTCAGCTTGGCACAACATTATCTTTAATGCAGTTAAAAGGTTTAATTAACTTAGAAGAAAATAAATATTATATTAATTAATTTTCATGTTAGAATAAAAAGCAGGTTAGGTTGTCGTGCGACAACTTAAAGAACATGAGCAAAATATTAATAAAAAAAGATTTTTATACAACAGGCGAGCTGGCAAGTGTTTTAAAAATCAGCAAGCAGTCTGTGTTAAAAAGAATACATAATGAGTCGGTAAAAGCGCATAAAATGGGTCTTAATTTTATTATTTTCAAAAAAGATTTAAACTTAAAGAAATTAATGGCAATAATAAAGCATTGAGTAAAGCATTAAGCATAAACCCAGCGAGTATAAAATATTTTGGTTGTCGAGCGACAACCTAACAAATTAAAATTATGGATTCAGAAAAAAGAGATTCAGAAACAAAACAATGCCAAAACTGCAAGAAGGAATTTACCATAGAGCCCGATGATTTTGCGTTCTACGAGAAAATAAAAGTGCCAGCTCCCACCTTCTGTCCAGAATGCCGACAGCGCCGTCGTTATGCTTGGCGTAATGAATTAACGCTTTACCGTCGCGATTGTGATTTGTGTGGTAAGAGCACTGTAACTATTTATTCCCCCAATAAGCCCTATAAGGTTTACTGTCCGCCATGCTGGTGGTCAGATAAGTGGAGCGCTTTAGACTTTGGGGTTGATTTTGATTTCAATTGCTCGTTTTTTGAACAATTTCAAGAACTTCAATTAAAAATTCCTCGCATTGCTCTTTTGAACAAGAACAGCGTTAATAGTGAATATACAAACCATTCCAACAACAACAAAAATTGTTATTTGTCCGTTGCTGTTTTTGATTCTGAAAACGTTATGTATTCTTCAGAAGTAGTTAATGCTTCTCAAGACGTGTGTGATTGCTTTTGGATTGAAAATGGAGGGCAACTTATTTACGAACTTATAAATTCAAATAAATGCTATCAATGTCAGTATGGCATGTTGCTTCGCGATTGTAATAATTGTTTGTATTGTTATGACTGTCGCGGGTGCTCCGATTGTTTTTTATCGAGCGGCCTTCGCAATAAGAAATATTATTTTTTGAATAAACCATATACAAAGGACGAATACCTTAAAAAAATTGCTGAATATAATTTAGGGTCATTTAAAGAGCGTACAAAACTTTTGGTTGATTATCTCAATCTAATAGAAAACAAAGCAATTCATCGTTTTGCTACTATTGAAAATTCTAAAAATGTGTCAGGGAACATGATTTCTAATTCAAAAAATGCGCTTTCCGCTTTCGATGTGTTCAATTCGGAAAATGTGAAGTATTCAGTTGTGTCTGAAGATGCTAAAGATTCAATGGATTCATACTGTTACGGGTTTCGTAGCGAACTTATTTATGAAACCCATGCGACTATCCACAGCTATAATATGCTGTTTACTCATTTAAGTTATGATAATTCAGATTTACAATATTGCGACACGTGTCATAATAATCAGAATCTTTTTGGATGTGTTGGTTTGCGAAAAAATGAATATTGCATATTAAATAAACAATACACAAAAGAAGAATACGAAGTATTGGTGCCTAAAATTATTGAACACATGAAGAAGACGGGAGAGTATGGAGAGTTTTTTCCGCCACAGCTTTCGCCTTTTGGATATAATGAAACCGATGGTGCTATTTATATGCCATTTGCAAAGGAAGAAGCACTTGCTATGGGGTACAAGTGGGAAGACCTTGTCCCCGGCACCTTCGGCAAAGAAACCCTATCACCAGATAAAATCCCAGACGATATTAAAGATATAGGAGACACAATTTTAAAAGAAGCGTTGCGTTGCGAGAAGTGTGGTAAAAATTATAACATCATAAAACCTGAATTAGATTTTTATCGTCGTGAGAATATTCCTGCTCCGAGGATATGTCCAGATTGTCGTTATAAAAACCGTATTGCTTTGCGACCACCTCGTAAGCTTTGGCATCGCAAATGCATGAAACCAGGGTGTACTAACGAGTTTGAGACTTCGTATGCCCCTGACCGGCCGGAAATTATTTACTGCGAAAGTTGTTATAACAACGAAGTCGCATAAGCCACACTCAGGTTGTCGAGCGACAACCTAAAAGATATTTAAAATTAATTAAAAAATAACCCGCCAATTGGGCGGGCAAGAAAATTTATGCTTATAAAAATTCCTTCTGTGGCGAGCATGGGTTTAGAAACAATAAAGGTGGACATTGAAATTAATCTGGCCAACCAGGGCTTGCCAGGGTTTGAAATTGTGGGTTTGCCAGATAAAGCAGTCGCAGAAAGCAAAGACAGGGTACGCACTGCCATAGAAAGCTCAGATATCAAATTTCCTACGAAGAAAATTACAGTCAACATGGCGCCAGCCGATGTGCCCAAGGAGGGCTCTGTTTACGACTTGCCTATTGCTGTTGGAATTTTAAGCAGTGTTTTGGAGTTCCCAATTCCTCCAAAGTCATTGTTTTTGGGTGAGTTGTCTTTTGATGGCTCTTTACGCCACACCAAAGGAGCTTTTTTGATGGCGCTATATGCCAAAGAATTTGGGTTTACAAATTTATATGTTCCAAAAGAATCTGCCAATGAAGCTGCCTGTATCAAGGGGTTAAAAGTTTTTCCAGTTGAGGACATAGGGCAAATTTGTAGGCACTTGCTTAAACAAGAGGAAATTTTGCCTGTTTTATACAAAGAAGTTCAAGATGCTAAAGAGCAAGTGCCCGAGTTTGATATGAAGGAGGTTTTAGGCCAAGAGCAAGCAAAAAGAGCAGCGGAAATTGCAGCAGCAGGAGGCCACAACATTTTAATGGTCGGTAGCCCTGGCTCTGGCAAAACAATGCTGGCACGAGCATTGCCTGGCATTCTGCCACCATTAAATGAAGCTGAGTCTTTAGAAGTTACAAAAATTTATTCTGCTTCAGGGGACATTCCGCCGGGTGGGAGTTTAATAACCCGCAGGCAATTTAGGGCGCCCCATCACACAGCTTCTCTTGTTGGCCTGGTGGGCGGAGGAAGTAAGCCAAGGCCAGGGGAAATTAGTTTGGCTCATCGTGGAGTTTTATTTTTAGATGAATTCAATGAATTTCCAAGGTCAATTATGGAAGCAATGCGCCAGCCCTTAGAAGACGGCTGTCTGACAATTTCAAGGGCAAAACAAAGGGTTGTTTATCCCGCCAGTTTTATGTTGGTGGCTTCAGCCAACCCGTGCCCCTGCGGATATGCCATGCACCCCAAAAAAAGTTGCACATGCAGTCTTAACCAAATAGCAAAATATCAAAAAAGGATTTCAGGCCCGATTCTAGACAGAATTGATTTGCATATAAACATCATGCCCGTTGATACGGCAGAGTTTGAGGGCAACCAAAAAAACTCGGAATTTTTAGAGCCCTCAGAAAAAATCAGGCAAAGAGTAACAGTTGCCCGATCTTTACAGCAGGTAAGATTTGCTGATGACCCGATTCACTCGAACAGCCAGATGAAAAACAGCCACATTAAAAAATATTGCCAGCTTTCACCAGAAGTTGAAGCAATTTTGCGTCAAGCGGGCGCCAAGTTCAATCTTTCAGCTAGAAGTTATATGAAAATGATAAAAGTGGCGCGTACTATTGCCGACCTAGACAATTCTCAAGACATTGGAGTTAATCACATGGCAGAGGCCTTACAATACAAACCCAAAGCCCACGAAGTTGCGTAGGGTGTTGCTTAAAATCTATGGCAAGGCATAATACTATAGGAAAAATCGGGGAGGATTTGGCGCGGGAGTATTTGGAAAAAAATGGGTATAAAATTTTAGAGCAGAACTATAAAACAAAGTATGCTGAAATCGATTTGGTTGCCCAAAAGCCCGGTGGGCTTTTGGGCTTGGGAAAAAGTACACTTGTGTTTGTGGAGGTGCGCACAAAAGTTGGCGAGAATTGGGGTAGCCCCGAAGACACCATAAACAAAACAAAACTGCATAAAGTTCTGTGGAACGCCAAAACATATTCTGCTTTTAAAAAATGGGATGGCTCTGCCAGAATTGACGCAGTTTGCATTGTTTTGAAACCAGATTATTCAATCAGCCGGCTCACCCACCACGAAAATATAATTGCTGATTAATTCTTAAAAGATGTGGAAAACCCGCTGTTGACGCGGGTTTTTTTATTGTGTAAAATTAAGTCTGTTCTTTAGGCGCTTTTAACGAAGCGCGTTTGCGTTTTTATAGGTGCCGAGATTGACTCTTCGCCCGAATTTTTAAAAACTCAGGCGAAGAGTTGACAGGTGCTCTTCGTTTTGTTAAGCTGATATAAAGATAAGAAAGATTTTTTGTCCGTCTGACCACGGGCATTTATTTTTAAAAAATTAAAAATTTAATAAAATGGATATAAAATCATTTAAGGGCGCACTAGCGCAAATTGCAGAAGAAAGGGGCATTTCACCTGAAAAAGTTATAGAAACCATTGAGGCCGCAATTGCAACTGCCTACAAAAAAGACTACGGCCAAAAGGGGCAGAAAATTAAGGCACAATTTAACCCAGTTTCGGGCGATGTTAAGTTTTGGCAGATAAAATTGGTGGTTGACCCGTCGATGCTTTACACAGACGAGGAAGTTGAGGAAATGAAAGAAAACAAGACCATGCCAGTTGAAGAATATAAAGAGAGCGACGAGGAAGGTCTTAAAAAGTATATTTTTAATCCCGAAAAGCACATAATGCTTGAAGATGCCAAAAAAGATCACCCCAAAATTAAAGTTGGTGAAGAAATTGAGATTCCATTAATTTCAAAGCAAGATTACGGCAGAATTGCCGCTCAAACTGCAAAGCAGGTTATATTGCAAAAAATTCGTGAGGCAGAAAAAGAAACAATTTCTAATGAATACAAATCAAAAGAAGGAGAAATCATCTCTGGAATTGTGCAAAGAGTTGAGGGCCACACAGTTTTTGTGGACATTGGCAGAACATTGGGACTTTTAAATAGAGAAGAGCAAATTCCTGGTGAATTTTACAGGCCAAGCCAGCGCTTGAAGCTGTACATTTTAAAAGTAGAGGACACCCCAAAGGGTTCAGTGATTTTGCTTTCAAGGGCTTACCCCAAATTAATCTCAAAATTGTTTGAAGTCGAGGTGCCAGAAGTGGCCTCTGGCACTGTGGTAATAAAAGCAATTGCCCGAGAGCCTGGATTTCGCACAAAAATTGCTGTTGTTTCAACAGATGAGCAGATTGACCCAATTGGAGCTTTGGTGGGCCAAAGAGGAACAAGAATTATGGCTGTGATTAACGAGCTTGGAGGAGAAAAGATTGACGTGATACAATGGGAAGAAAAGCCAGAGAAGTTTATTGCAAACGCATTATCCCCTGCAAAAATTGTTGAGGTAAAAGTTGAAGGTAAAAACACAGCAACTGTTTTTGTGCCAGAAGACCAGCTTAGTTTGGCCATTGGTAAAGACGGCAGAAATGTAAGATTGGCCGCCAACTTAACTGGTTGGAAAATAGACATTAAACCAGTTGAATCAACGCCCGGCGAGGAAGCAGAGGGTGAGGAAGCCAAGCAAGAAGAAAAAAAGGAAGAGAAACCCCACTCCGCCAAGGCTCCGCGGGGCAAGGCAACAAAGGCTAAAAAAGCAAAAAGAGAAAAAGTTGGGACAGATGGCGAAGAGGTTGAAGCATCCCCCGAAGAAGTTGATGCAGCTACCGAAGAAAAGCCGATGGAAACCAAAGAAGGCCCAACTGCAGAAAATAATTTTATTAAAAAATAATTTAATTGATAAATAACTGCTAACCGCTAACTACTAACCCCTAACAAAAAGTTAGATGTTAGTTGTGAGATGTTAGTAGCAATTAAGCATGAGCTTAATTTATTTTCCGATAATTGTGTCGTTGTTTGCCATAGCTTTTGTGTGGTACTTAACAACGCAAATTAAAAAAGCCCCGGCTGCCGGTGGCAAAGCAGTAGAAATTACCGCGGCAGTTCAAGAAGGCGCAATGTCTTATTTAAAAAGGCAGTATAAAACAATTGCCATAGTTGGAGTTGTTATTTTTATCCTGCTTTTCTTTATGGGATGGCAAATTGCAATAGGATTTTTGATCGGAGCAGTTTTATCTGGGGTTTCGGGATTTATTGGAATGATTATTTCTACGCAGGCAAACACCAGGGTAGCCGAAGCAGCTAAAAAGGGTTTGGCAAAGGCATTAGATATTTCTTTCAAGGGCGGGCTAATTACAGGTTTAATGGTGGTAAGCTTGGGGCTTTTGTCGGTCTCTGCATATTATATGTGGACGGGAATTGGAGGCTTGGTCGCATTGGGATTTGGTGCCAGCTTAATTTCGGTTTTTGCCAGAATTGGTGGTGGCATTTACACAAAGGCGGCCGACGTGGGAGCTGACCTTGTTGGAAAAGTTGAAAAAGGAATTCCAGAAGACGACCCAAGAAACCCAGCAGTTATTGCAGACCAAGTTGGCGACAACGTGGGAGATTGCGCTGGTATGGCAGCTGACATTTTTGAAACGTATGCTGTTACCACGGTGGCTGCAATGATTTTGGGAGCTTTGCTCTTCCCCAAAAACGAAAACTTTGTTTTGCTTCCTTTGATTTTGGGAAGTGTTTCCATTTTAACTTCTATAATTGGTTCGTTTTTTGTCCGCCTTGGCAAAAAAAATGGAATTATGGCTTCTATGTATAAAGGGTTGGTCGTCACAGTTCTTTTGTCAGCTGTTGCCTTTTATTTTGTTATATCAAGGATGATGGCAGGGCAGGCCTTGGGAGTAAATAATTTATACTTTTCAACCTTAGTGGGTTTAGTGATTGCAGTTGGAATGTTTGTTATCACTGAGTGGTATACCTCCAAAAAATATAACCCAGTTAGGTCAATTGCAAAAGCCAGTGAAACTGGTCACGCCACAAACATAATCCGCGGAATTGGTTTAGGCATGCAGTCAACAGCTTTCCCTGTTTTGCTTATTGCCTTTGGAACAATTTTAAGCTTCTGGTTAGCTGGCATCTATGGAGTAGCGTTAGCTGTAATGGCGATGCTTTCAATCTCTGGTATTGTTGTTGGGGTTGACGCATATGGCCCGATTACAGACAACGCTGGTGGAATTGCAGAAATGTCTGGTATGCCAGACGAGGTACGAGAAATCACAGATGCTTTGGACGCTGTGGGCAACACAACTAAAGCTGTTACAAAAGGATACGCAATTGCGTCAGCTGGATTGGCTGCTTTGGTTTTGTTTTCTGCCTACGTTGAAAAAGTAAGCATAAACGGCTTTATGAATTTTTCTTTAACAAACTCTTATGTTGTTGCAGGGCTTTTAATTGGCGGATTGCTCCCCTACTTGTTTGCTTCATATTTAATGGGAGCTGTTGGTAAAACCGCAGGAAAGGTTGTTGAAGAAGTAAGAAGACAATTTAAAAATATAAAAGGCTTAATGGAGGGAACTGCAAAACCAGAATATGGCAAGTGTGTGGACATTGTTACAAAAGCTGCAATTAAAGAAATGCTGTTGCCAGCTTTAATTCCGGTTGCAGCTCCAATTTTGGTTGGATTTGTTTTGGGCCCAGAAGCTCTTGGCGGAATGTTAATTGGCTCAATTGTGACAGGATTGTTTGTGGGAATTTCCATGACAACCGGAGGAGCTGCTTGGGACAATGCAAAAAAATACATTGAGGGAGGTGCGCATGGAGGTAAGGGCAGTTTTGCTCACGCGGCTGCGGTGACCGGGGATACAGTGGGCGATCCATATAAGGATACTGCTGGACCGGCCATTAACCCAATGATTAAAGTATTAAACATTGTAGCCTTGTTAATTGTTGCTTTTCTAGTGTAAAAAGTAGGGTGCCAAAAATAAAAGAATTAAACGCCCAAGACTACGTCTTGGGCGTTTGGTTTTTGCAAAGAAAAAAGCGCGCCGAGGACCAAAAGGTCTGGTCCCGGCGCGCTTGGGTGGTCGTTGGTCGGTGGCGTGGTCGAGATTTCACTCTCTGAGTTAGTAGAAGAAGTGGGAGATGGCCACGTCTCCATCCCAAAGAAGAGAAGCCCACGCGGTCACCGCAACAAAAGCTTCCAATGAGAGAAGGCATCTCAGGATGGTAGTGAATACTCCATAGTCGAGCTCATGCCACGGCAACAGAAAGAACACCACCATCCCCACTAGAGCTCCCGTTATGATTGGACCAATTGTCCTGCTCAATTGTGCTCTCCTTATTGTCAAGATTGGTTGTTGAACCACCTCCCTACGTGAACTAAATTATTATTACCAAAAGAAAGTGGATTCGTCAATGTATTTATGGAACTTGAATTTGTCCTCATTTAGGAATAAAGTAAAGATAATAATTAAAATTAATTAAAAAATATGCCCATACCACCAGATCAGCTCTCTCGAGGCGAAGGGGGAAATGAGAGCTTAGAAGAAAAGTATCAAAAAGAATTAGAAGATTTTACTGGAGATATAGATTCGTGGTCAGGTTTCATCAGTCATCTTAAGGGCGACGATAATTTTGAGGCACTGCAAAGGATAGGAACCGAACTAGACGATGTTTCAGAAACTCATGCGGATTTTTTGCAAAGAACCGGGTTGAGCCTAGGATTAAGGGGTTATCTTTACGAGAATAATCTTTCTTCTCTTAGAGAAAAACGTTCCGAAGGCGAGTCTAAAAAAGATATAGTCATTAAAATTGAAGATGGAGAAAAGTTCATCGATTATTTAAGCGGTTTTGGAAATTATGGATTGGACGAAGATAAATTAGAGGCTCTATGTCAGCTTGGTTCAAAGTTAAGCAATCAGATCACTGATTTCTATGATATGGACGAGCCAGATGATGATTTTTTGTCCCTAGTCCCTCTAATTGGTAGAATTGGGGAACAATACAGAAGAATTTCAGAATTGGCAGCCGGGAGAGACCTAGGCGTAATAAGTTACGCATTATTGTTTGAAAGATACGATAAGGCTATAAAGGAAAAGTGTATGCGTGAGAGATTAGAAATTGATGAGCTAAACTATGAATATGGGTTAGATAGTCATATATCAATATCACACAGACTTTATGAACCGGAAGACTATAAAGACCTTTGGAAGGAGATTCTAGATGTTTTGAATCGATGTATGGCTAACAAAAATGCCCATCCAATGATAATGCAAACAATGGAGTGGCTAGATGGATTGATTTCTAAAGCCGAACATAATTTTGACGCTAAGGATGCTAAGGGTGTGGAAGGCGATTATATCTCCGTGAATGATAAAGTTCGTCATTCTTTAAAATTGATAGGAGACAAAATAAGCGCTTCCCAAAAGGAGTAAATTTAAAGTAATAAATAAAAATTAATTTTATGAAAAAGAAAATTTTGGCAGTTGTGGCCGACGTGGTGATTGCTGTTGCAGCTTCGGCGATTTTTTGGCTCGTAGCGCCGTATTTTGTTAAAATGTATCTTGGCTCCGAAAGCCTTTTAGATAAAGGCGCGGCGTTTGTGTCGTTAGTTTTTTTGGGCTATGGTTTGTACCTTGCTTACATCAGAATCCTTAAAAGATACCCAAAAAGATAGTATAAGTAAAACTCCCAGGTTAACCGCGGTTAACCTGAAAAATTATGACAGCGGGGAAAAATTCAAAAACAAGCTTACGGAGGGCTACTGAGAAAGATACGCCCGATTTGATTGAGGTTGAAAAGAAGCTAGATGGCTCTAAAATATATTCGGCCGCAATTACCGAAAAAGATTGGAAGGAAGAATTTGATAAAAAAAACTCTGTAATTTATTTAATTTTAAAAGACAGCAAAGTTGTGGGAGATATTTCTTATGAGATAAAAACAAACGATTTGGCAATGATTACCGGATTGGCAATTGACCCAGATTTTCAGGGCATGGGAATTGGGCGCGTGGCAGTTGGGCTTGTTTTGGAAGAGCTGAAAGATGTAAAAAAGATTGAGCTTGCAACGCACCCTGACAACAAAAAGGCAATAAAACTTTATTCATCTTTTGGGTTTGTGCAGAAGCGTCGAATTGAAAATTATTTTGGCGATGGCGAACCCAGAATTTTAATGGTTAAAGAAAATAATTAAACCAAAACATATATGGCGGTAAGAAATTTAAAAATTAATTACTATGGATTCTTCGGATTTTTGGGATTTTATGGATTTAAAGACCCGTGGTTTTTTTTGTTCTTTTTGTATTTCCTATTTTTTTTGGTTTCGCCACAGAAGCCCCAGCCAGCCGGAGCAGACAAATTAGCTGAGTTTAATAGTGCTAGGGACGAGAGAGCAAAATTAAGCAAATAGGCAATTCTGGTCGGCGAGTTTTCTACGGAAAAGTTTAACGATAAACGGCTCATACGCTCGTATGAGCCGAGATTTGACAGCCCCGCTTTGGCGGGGCTGTTTGGGTGCTTCCGATTGACAAATGTGTAGTTATAGTGTAATGTATAATTTAGTATCTTGTCAGAACCAATCACCAAACACAGAGAGGATTTTGCTATGACAAACAAGGCTCTTGTCATCGTGCTGTTCGCGTTGTTGGTGGTAGTTCCCTATCACGAGGCGTTCAACAAAAGCCCTATGGGAACGAAGCAAGACACGTTCTCGTACATCAAAGGCAAGCTTTCTGAAAAGCCGGTTTCTGCCGTGTTTCAGCCCGTTACTATACTACAATATAGCGACAACGATGCGGAAAGGGCTGGCAACAGCAACGACCTCGATGCCTCTTTCACGGCATCAGGCACTATGGTCAAACTGTCTAATGGGAATTGCGTGATTACGGCCGAACATGTGTTTTCTAAGCATAAGGATTTCAACTATAGCCATTCTAGGTATGTGGTGAGTCCTTTGCGAGGGAACTCTGCTAACACTTGCCAAAGCATAGTGAGTGCTAGGCCATTCTTTAAGGATAGGCCGGGCCTCATTGATGTTGCGGTTTGCATGTTGGGGAGTGACAGGAGGTTGAAAATTCAGCCGTTTTCTCCCATTTATGGCCACAACGGGCCTTCACGCACAGATCAGTTTTATGCGGTGAAGGGTAAACCGAATGATCTGATTGTGCAATCAGTTGTGAGTGGAGAGGAAGCGAGGCTTATATTGGGGCACAAGATTCCACACACTAACGCCCGTTGTTTCTTGATTGACTACAAAAGCTTTCCTGGAGAAAGTGGGACTGGGTTTGTCGACAGAAGAGGCAACCTGTATGTGCTCAAAGGGTCTAGCAATGACGCTGGCTATGTTAACGCCCTGCTCAAGGGCGATGGCGTGATAAGAGAGGCCAGAGATGGTTATTCTCTGATAGTTGGGCCGTTTGATTTGAACGGCTTTGGTAATTAGGGAGTCACCAGTCCCGCGACCACGTGGTCGCGGGACTATTTTTTTGTAAAAAAAAGCCTCAGTCCTTGCTAAAGAGGTTCGAGCGTATTTTAAATAAAATGGTGATATAATAAAGGAAAGGTCGGTAAATAAATAATTTAAAATTACACATGAAAAAATATATTATTTCGGTGTTAACCGCGTTGATAATCGCCAGCCCTGTTTTGGCATCGGTAATTCCACCTCCGCCTCCTACTCCAACATTGCCAACAGCTAAGGAGCAGTGCAAAAAGGGCGGATGGGAGAATTACGCAGGTATTTTTAAAAACCAGGGAGATTGCGTGAGTTTTGTTGCAACCGATGGCGCAAACCAGCCAGACGGCCCAACGGCTCCTTAATATAGCGCAGAGTATAAACAGCCCCGCTTAGCGGGGCTGTTTTGTTTAGGGTTGACCCCGTTAGAAACCGCGCCCGCGCTTGCGTACCCGAAGGGACTGGGCGGGCTGTTTTTAACGGGGTTGATTTATGGCTCAAAAAAGAGTATCCTAGAGGATATTATTTAATTTTATATATATGGACGTAAAACAAAAAAAGTTACCAAAGTCACAAGTTGAATTAACTTTTGAGTTGACAGTAGAAGAGTTTGCAGAGCACGTTGGCCATGCTTTAGAGCATTTAAAAAAGCACGTGAAGGTTGATGGATTTCGTGAGGGAAAAGCCCCTGCATCAATGGTTGAAGAAAAATTAAAGCCGGAGGCCTTATTGATGGAAGCAGGCGACCACGCAGTACAGCATGTTTATACTGACTATGTTAAAGATAGCAGTTTAGAGGTAGCAGGGCACCCGGAAGTAAAAATATTGAAAATAGCAAAAGGAAACCCTTTTATTTTTACAGCAACCGTTACGGTTTTGCCAGAGGTTGAGTTGCCAGATCACAAGGCAATTGCCAAGTCGGTGAAGGGGAAGGACGTTTCTGTTACAGAAGAAGAAGTTCAAGATGCTATAAATTATCTGCAAAAAACTAGGGCAAAGTTTACGGCGCACAATAATCCTGCGCAGATAAAGGACTTTGTTGAAATAAAATACCAAAGCAAAGACATTGAGAACAACAAAGAAATAGACGACAAGTTTATTTTGGGTGAAGGCGGGTTTATGAAAGGATTTGAAGACGGGATTGTTGGGATGAAAGCAGGAGAAGAAAAAGAAATTAAGGTAAAGTTTGCAGACGATTTGCCAAGAAAAGATTTGGCAGGAAAAGAAAGCCAGTTTAAGGTAAAAATAGTTTCTGTGCAAAAAATGGAATTGCCGGAAATTAATGACGAATTTGCAAAACAACTGGGAGCATTTGATTCTTTGGATGCGTTGAAAATCAGCACAAAGGAAGGAATTACATTAGAAAAAACAGAGGCAGAAAAGCAGAGAAAGCGCGCTGAAATTTTAAGCAAAATTGCAGAAAAAGCAAAATTCGAGATGCCAGAGGCAATGGTGGAATATGAGCAAGGAAGATTGCTTGAAGACTTAAAAAACAGGATTACGCAAACCATAAAAGCTGGGTTTGAGGAGTACTTGGCTTCTATAAAGAAAACAGAAGCTGAAATAAAAGAAACCTACAAAAAAGAAGCTGAAAAACGCTTGCGAGGATTTTTAATTTTAAGACAGCTTGGCAAGAAAGAAAACATTGAAGTTGCAGAAAAAGAAGTCCAAGAAGAGGTGGCAAAATCTATAAAAAACTATTCAAAAGAGCAGTTGGCCCAAATTGACATAAACGAATTAAAGGAGTATACTAAAGGCGTGATACACAATGATAAAATATTCCAATTGTTGGAAGATTTTTCAAAGTAAATTACAAAAATATGTTGGACGATAAAGATATCCAAAAATTAATAGAAGTTTTTGCCACAAGAGACGAAATTGTTTTGAAAACCGATATGGAAGATCTCAGGGGTGATTTTAGGAATTTGCAGGGAGCTGTTGACGCTTATGCAGTTAAGGCCGATAAATTTTTTCAAGAATTGGTAATGCTTTCCAATAAAGTTGATAGACACGAAAAATGGTTGCAACAAATTGCAGAGAAGCTTGGAATAAAATTACAGTATTAATTGTTGAATTTATAAAAACATGCAAAATCAAAAAGGTTTTATTCTTCCGCTTGTTATTGTTGTTGTAGCCATCGCTGTTTTGGGAACGGGCGGTTATTTAGCGTATCAATATTATGGCGATAGAAATCTAAATGACACAAATTTAAATGAGCAAAACCAACCGCAAAATCAGAATCAAGATAACCAAACCGCTGGGGTGAGCACAACAATAAAACCTTATGAGTATATAAAAGATAGTTTTGATATGAACAACGAAAGTTTTTCTGTAAAAACAGAAGGCGGAGAGTTATTTACGATTCTGGTTGGCGAAAATACGAATATCTACATAAAAGTTGATAGCACTACCAACAAAGTTAGTTTTTCTGATTTTGCCAGCGCCAGAAACCAGGGCTTAAAATTGATAGGTATCAATGCGATGGGGGACGAAACGATAAAAGGAACCCTGTTTAATGACGGAAAAAATATTGAGGCAACAGAGATATTTTGGTTTGTACAATAATTTTTTAGAAATTAATAATTAGAAATTAACAATATAATAACGTGCCAATAGTACCAACTATTGTAGAAAAAACACAGCGCGGTGAGCGCGCATACGATATATTTTCAAGGCTTTTAGAAGAGCGCATTATTTTTCTTGCGGGTCCCGTCACAGATATGAACGCAAACGTGGTTATTGCCCAGATGCTATATTTAGCATCAAAGGACTCAAAGAGAGATATAAAGCTTTATATAAATAGCCCAGGAGGTTCGGTTACAGCAGGTTTAGCCATTTACGACACAATGCAGTACTTGAAGTGTCCTGTTTCTACCATTTGCGTAGGACTTACAGCTTCAATGGCAGCAGTTATTTTGGCATCGGGCACAAAGGGAAAAAGATTTTCCTTGCCTAATGCTGAAATATTGCTCCACCAAGTTGCTGGAGGCATGCAAGGGCAGGCAGCAGACATTGAGATTACTGCAAAACAGATTTTGAAGATGAAGGAGAAATTAAATAAAATTCTGTCTTTTCACACAGGCCAGGCTATATCTAAGGTTGAAAAAGACACTGACAGGGATTTTTATTTAACTGCAGAAGAGGCTAAAAAATACGGATTGATTGATGAAGTGATTGGGGGGAAATAAGTCCCCAACTGCTAACTGCTAACGGGAAAATGTATATTATGCAAGCTCACCGAGCAGGTGAGTTGTTTTATTAAAAATTAAAAAAATAAAAAATATGCAACAGACACTTATTTACGTTATATTGGGAGCAGTCGCCCTGATTGTCGGCTCAATTTTGGGCTATTACATCAGGCAAAATTTGGCTAAAAGAAGAGCCGGAACGTTAGAGGCAAAACTGCAGAAAAGAGTTTTGGATGTAAAAAA
>Ga0268276_1001310_pt1 | contig 25036 bp, 25 predicted proteins | sample saktaG_4_FD_190145 | JGI IMG/M metagenome (GOLD analysis project Ga0268276, IMG submission 190145) | Saline water microbial communities from Sakinaw Lake, British Columbia, Canada - sak_2010_1_5_45m | ecosystem: Environmental > Aquatic > Non-marine Saline and Alkaline > Saline ... | reverse complement strand
TAGGTGATGTTTTAATAAAATCACATTTACGCTATGGTTCAGACAAGGCTCTAAAATTTATTGATAAAATATATCGAACGATTAGAGACGAGGCATATAAAGTATCAACAGAAATAGCTAAAGAAAAAGGAACCTTTCCTAAGTTTGATAAAAACAAATACCCCCAGGGTAAATTTATTAGACAACTGCCGCGAAAAACTCAAACAGACATTAAAAATTATGGTATAAGAAACTCTCTGCTTTTGACGCAGGCGCCAACCGGATCGACTTCGCTTATGGTTAACGCTACTTCCGGCATTGAGCCGGTATTTGAGTTTGAGTTTGTTCGGCGCGATAGGCTTGGAGAGCATATTATCCGCCACCATCTATATGCTGAATGGTATCAGAAACACGAGAAAGAAATAAAAGCGGGCAAAGTAAAGAAGCCAGATTGGTTTGTTTCTGCTAAGGAGTTAACCCCAGAGGATCATGTTAAGGTCCAGGCAGTGATTCAAAAATATGTTGATGCGTCAATCTCAAAGACGGTTAACGCTCCAAACAATCACACGATCAACGATGTAAAAAAACTTTACTCTTTAGCTTATGAGCTTGGCCTTAAAGGAATTGCCTACATGAGAGAAGGATCAAGGGCGGGCGTATTGGAACGAATTGTTGCAAAAGAACCTCCAAAATTATCTTCAGAAGAAAAGCCAAATTATGTAGTTAAACCAAGACCAATGGTTGTTCATGGGTCAACCTATCGAATGAACACGCCGGTGGGGGTTGCTTTTATCACCATTAACACAAACGGTGGTTTTCCGCCCGAACCCCTAGAAGTGTTTGTTACTGTCGGCAAGGCGGGGAGTGATGTATTTGCTATGGCTGAGGGCATGGGACGAATGATTTCCTTGGCTTTACGATTCTCTTCTCATCTTTCGCCAACAAAGAGAGTAAATGAAATAATGGATCAACTGCGAGGAATAGGTGGGACGCGGACGCTTGGGTTCGGCAAGAACAAGATTAGAAGTTTGCCTGACGCGGTGGCGAAGGTTTTGGCGATGCATTACGGTTTAAACGGTGAAATAAAAAAAGAAATTAAAGAAGAAAAGAAAGCCAAACCACAACTAATTAATCAAGTGGTTCAACCCTTATTAATACAAAATGAAAAAGAAGCCCCTTTTTTTGACATTTGTCCCGGTTGTGGTCAGGCAACCTTAGCTCATGAAGAAGGATGCAAGAAGTGCTACGGCTGTGGATACTCGGAATGTTAACCTATGTCCATCTATACAAAGACCGGCGATAAGGGTACAACTTCATTATTTAGTGGAAAAAGAACTTTAAAATCTAGTTTACAAATTGAGGCCTACGGGAGCGTTGATGAATTAAGTAGTTTCATCGGCTTGGTGACTTCAAAGCTAAAAGATAAAACTGATAAAGAATTTTTGCTGATGGTCCAAAAGGATCTTTACCAGATAATGGCTGTTTTGTCAGAAGCAAAGACTGATTTGAAAGTGGCAAAAGAACATATAAAAATATTTGAACAATGTATTGATAAAACACAGTCAAAATTACCTAAATTAACTCGGTTTATTTTACCTCAAGGGAATGAAATGTCGTCGTGGTTTCATATTTTGCGAACAATTTGTCGAAGGGCGGAAAGAAACGTGGTAAGGTATTTTGAAGCGTTTAACGTTAGGCGTTTGATGTTAATTATTAAGTACTTAAATCGCCTTTCGGACCTTTTTTTTATAATGGCGAGGAAATATAGTCAAGAAAAAGAAATTTTAGTGTAAAATAGAAACCTATGAAAAAATCACTAATAAAAAATTTAATAACTACCATTGGCATAATTATTATTGCCGCTTCAAGTCGAATCATTCCTCACCCACCCAATTTTACCTCCATCGGCGGATTGGCTATTTTTTCAGGAATCCATTTTGAAAAAAAGTCTGCCATGTTTATTCCGCTTTTAGCCATGTTAGTCTCCGACCTAATTTTAGGTTTTCACTCAACTATGTTGTTTGTTTATGCAAGTTTTTTAATTATATTTTTTATTGGAAGGATGATAAGAAATAAAACCAACATTTCAAAATTGATTTCCGCCGGTCTTGTTTCGTCTGTTCTGTTTTTTTTGATTACTAATTTTGGCGTCTGGCTGCTATTTGACATGTATGCTAAAAATTTTAGCGGGTTAACAAATTGTTATCTTATGGGTATGCCGTTTTTTCGAAACACCATTCTAGGTGATCTTTTTTATACCATGGCTTTTTTCTATGGTTACCGATACTCATTCGTTGTAATCAAAAAAATAGGCCTTGTTTTGGCCAGCTTGAAATAGTTTTCAATTGCTTATCATCTACAATTAGAAATTTAAAGGCTTGAGTGACGGGAACTGGGTGACTTACCTGCCGTCAGGTAGGAAATCCCAGACAGTGCCGCTACGGTGATTCCGATCTAATCGGGAAAGTCCGGAACCGTTCAAGTCTACAACCCCGAGCAGGGAAAAATATGGGAGTTGAACGTTCATTAGCTCATTTAGGCTTTGATCATTCCGTCGAAGCTCAGAGATTAAATTCTTTACCTCCGGAAGAACGTGTTGAAGAACTTGAATCAAATTTAAGATCTAGCGAACTTCATGTTGCCCGCGATCACCCGGTTTCTTTACCCTATCCCTATTGGCTGACTGATGGGGAAATTTTTACTAATCTGAAAAAAGGGACAAAACTTGAGATTGATGAAAAGGAGAGAGGCGGTTTTTGTCGTCAGGGGATTACCTTGGCTTTAGAAATAGCTTACCAACACCCAGATCAATTAGTTTTTTTATATTCTTCTCCTGGTCTGGCCAGTTTTGAAAGTCCATCACCAGAGAAGTACCAAAAACCCTACGATATTGGTCAACTTTACCTGATGTCTTTTGATGGGGAAAAAGTGGTTAATTTTGCTATTTCTTTAAACAAAGAGGGAGAAAGGTGGTTGAATGAACTGTTTAGTGAATTATATGATCAAATAAACTCAATGACCGATATTCAAAAGAAAATAATTGCTTTTATTACTACCCCGGTTTTATCAAATTTTTCCTTTGAAGACTTTTTAAGACATGAGTGGGAAAATAAAAACATAAGGATTTTTTCTAAAAAAAATCATTTTGGTGGGGTTCAAGATTATACTTTAGCCATGATTTTGGACGAACTGGAAAAATCAAAAAAGGGTCAACTAAGAGCCTCGATTAACACAAAAATGATTGCCGAAAGGGTAGTGACAGAAGGAGGATCTTACGTTTCTTCGGAAGCCATTAAGCAAGCTTATTTTCAAGTTTATGCCGGGGTGATGGAAAAGGAGAATGTAAAGCAACTTTTCTTGGGAGGAGGATGCGGTGGGAGCGTCATTTCTTATGCTGATTTATTAGAAATTATACCGGTTTTGAAATTAGAAGAAATTTCCAATCTTTCTTCAAATTATCGACAAATGGTTCAGAGAAGTTTTTCTGGTAAAAATAAAGACCAAGAAGATTTTATTTGTCCAAACTGTGGAGAAAAATCCAAGCCGCCGGTGGGCGACTGTTGTCCTCATTGTGGTATTACCAAAAAAGAAGCAGAAGAAAGAGGCTTAACCACCTGTTGATTCTTTCTAAGAAAGGGGATGTTTTTGCTGCTTTTTTGCTATAATCATCTTGTGACGACAAAAAACTATACCCCGATTGAGGATTTAATAAAACAACACAAGCGACAAAGAGTTGTTTCTAAGCCAAAAGAAGCTGAGCCAATTCTGTCAGCGCCGGAAGAATATGAAATAAAAGAAATAGTTGAACATAAGCCAGAAAAAGAGGCGAGGCCCTTTATCTACCCAAGAAGGGAAACGATTGAATTACCTCCCAATCTTAAAAAAATGGGCTTACAGGTAGTAACATCTACAAAATTCCCATCTTATCAAACTGTTGTTTTGCCAATTTCTGACGATAAGGTTTTACAAGGACTTCATGCGCCGATTTATTCTTCGCTACGTTGGTTAGCGACCCTGGCATGGTATATACTTCAGAAAGCCCACTTAACCCTAAAGATAATTCATGGACATGTGGTGAGAGTTGTTCGTGGATAGTTTAATTTCAACCAAGAGCTTTTTTAATTTCTTCAACAAAACCTTCTTTTCCCATCGCTCCTACAAATTGGTGAGCAAGCTTTCCGTTTTTGAAGATAACAAAACTAGGAATAGAGAAGACACTGTATTGACTGGCTAATTCTTGGTTAGAATCAACATTAACTTTTGCAAATTTTACTTTGTTTTTATATTCGTTGCTTTCGGCCAGCTCGTTGATAATCGGCCCGACCATTTTACATGGCCCACACCATTCGGCATAAAAATCAACAAAAACAACACCCTTATCCTCTAAAACTTCCTTTTGGAAACTGTCTTTGGTTATGTTCAGAATAGACATGTTTCTTATGGTAATTAAACTTATTAAAAATTTCAACCACATTTTTATTATTACAACATTGGTTATAATTATCCCATGATTTCTGTCAAAAATTTAACCAAGATTTATTATGTTCCTAAAAAAGAAAAAGGCTGGGTTGGGCTTTGGAAAAATATTATTCAAAGACAATACAAAAAAATAATTGGTCTCAATAAGGTTTCTTTTAAAATAGGAAAAGGAGAATTGGTTGGCTTAATTGGTCCCAATGGGGCAGGTAAAACCAGCGCCATGAAAGTTCTTTCCGGAATTTTATATCCCACTTCAGGCGAGATTTCCGTTTTGGGCTTTGCCCCTTTTGCAAAAAAAGCGGAATTTTTAAAACAAATTGTTTTTCTCATGGGTCAACGGAATCAGTTATTGTGGGACTTGCCCGCCTACGACAGTTTTTTATTAAATAAAGAAATTTATGAAATTGAGGACCAACAGTTTAAAGAAACGTTGGGAAAATTAACTTCGCTTTTAGATTGTCAGGACATAATTAATCAGCCGGTGAAGACGTTGTCTTTGGGTGAGAGAATGAAGATGGAGTTAATTGCTTCACTTCTTCATCAACCGAAAGTTCTCTTTTTAGATGAACCAACCATCGGCCTTGATCTGGTGGCTCAAAAAACAATCCGCGACTTTATTAAAGACTACCAAAGAATTTATCAAGCCACTATTATTTTAACCAGTCACCACATGGAAGATGTTCGTCAATTAGCCAAGCGGGTAATGATTATTGATGAGGGCAAAATTATTTACGATGGTCTTTTGGAAGAAATTGTTAAAAAATATGCCAAAGAAAAAATTATCACCGTAATTTTGGAAAATACAGTCGACTTGAAAGAACTGGCTAAGATTGGCGATATTTATAACATTTCTTTCCCAATGGTTGTTTTTAAAGTCGTAAGAGAGCGGTTGGCAAAAAAAGTTGAGTTGATTAGTCGACGCCTTCCTTTTATTGACATTACCATTGAGGAGGAGAAGATAGAGGATGTAATTAGAAAGATATTTAAAAATAAAAATACAAGTTAATAATGTTAAATTTATCACCGATTGTTCTCGCTTCCCAGTCAAAAAATAGAGAGAAAATTCTTGACAGTTTAAACATTCCTTTTAAAGTTAACGCAGCTGACATTGACGAAAAAGCGATTGAAGAAAGAAATCCTAGTTTACGGGCAAGAAAAGTGGCTCAAATCAAAGCTGAGAAAATCAGCCGAAACCATAAAGGAATTATTATCGCCGGTGATACTTTCACTGTTTGTGAAGGAAAACTGTTAGAAAAACCCAAAGATCGAATGGAGGCAACAACGATGCTTAAAACACTTTCTGGAAAATTAGCTATTTGTTACACTGGTTTTTGCTATATTGACAACGTTCGCAATCTTAAAATTTTAAAAACAGCTAAAACAACAATACGGTTTCGCCAGATGGAAAATAAGGAAATAAAAAATTATGTCAAAAGATTTCCCGTTACCACCTGGGCGGCTGCCTACGCCGCCTCCGAGCTTTATGTTTTGGGCTTAATTGATAAAATCTCCGGTTCCCTTACGGGTTTAACTCATGGATTGCCACTGGAATATTTAATTCCTCTTCTTAAAAAATCAGGCTACCACCCGCGGCCGTGAATCTTACATTTGTCAATCAACCTATTAATCAACCTAACAGGTTGGTTTTCGGCTTTTTATGATCATCCACTTCAATATATTAAAATAATGAAGTAAAGCGCTCCCCGAGTTTATGGGACACCACGTGGGGCATCCCACTGTGGCGCTCGGGGGGCATCTACCCAAACAGGGTTTCAGAGCGCGAAACCCTGTACCCTATAGTGGTACATGGGTGAAATAAATTGTCGTTGAAAAATGTAAAAAAGAATTATATGTTTATTTTTTCTCCACATTATAAAGCGGGCCGACGATTTGGATATTGGCTGGTGCGCGTAGATTAAACCAATCTTTAAATTCGGAAGCGTCAAAACTAACATTGCCTCCGTCGCCGGAAAAGTTGACAGTGGTTGTTCTACCGGCTGAAAAATCAGCGCTAACGGAAACATCATTGATATTGTTAAAAGGAGTTACTCCGCGACTGCGCAATTCTGATTTGACTTTTTCTTGGTCCCAAGTATCAGTGCCGGCGGGATTGGGTTTGTCTATTTGGTAAAGATGTTCTTTATCTTTAATTTCCGTTAACCGCTTAGCCAACAAGATGACATTAACAATGTCAGCCACCTCCTCGGTTTTCAACCAAGCTGTTTTATTATATTGAGAGCGTGAGCCCCAATCACAATAAAACCAAGGCGACTCTTTATCATAGGCGTTGTTTTGTAAATCGGAGAAATTACTTACACCGGCGGAGGTGTCAATGCCATGTTTTGTCCAAGAGGTATCAGACCAACCAATTTCGGACGACTTCAAGATGTAGCCACCATGAGTTGATGAATACCAAGCCTTGATTGGGTTATCCCCTTGAACCATTACCCAACCTCGGGTTTCCTCAACCGCTTGATTCCAGAGTCCACCTTTTTCTTCCGGTTTAAATACTTGACACTGCTGGCTGGCGCAAATTGATCCCTGGCCGTTATTGGTATAGGCCAAAGCATAAGAACGAGACGCGATGACCTGAACTTTTAGAGCGGCAAAACCATCAGCTCCCCAACGCTCTGGCATCTCATAAATTCTTTTGAGATAATCTTCAATATTAAAAGTTCCATGGCCTTCTACGTTAATATTGATTCCGCTGTCATAGTCTTTTTTTAGATCAAAATTATCATAATAAGCCCGCAAAATTTCTTCCTCGTTTTGACCGCTCTTTGCCCTTCCGTAGGCCCCGAACTGATTCATTCCTACCCGATTAGGAACGCCGTAAGTAAAAAAAGCTATTCTTGGACTGAAGCCCGAATCGATATTTCGATCATCGATACAACCACCTAATGAAGTGGCGGCGGAACGGGGAATATTTAAGCTGGCTAGTTTTTGGGCAACTAATTCTTGTTGCCGAGCTGATAATTGGGCAATCTTAGTTGACAACTCGGACTGGTATTTTTTGGCTTTGTCAATTTCACCAGATAAAAATTGTGATTGTTTGTCAACGTCGGTTTTAATCACGGCTAACCGCGATTTTTCTTCTTCTAATTGTTTTTTCTTTTCCTCAAGATTTTTTATATACAAGACAATTTTAACAATTGTTCTCTTGTCTTGATCGGCTAACGTTTTTTGATAGAAAAAGTTTTGTAGCGAAACGGAAAGATTGTCAGCCACTAAAAGGTTTAGAAAAGAAACCTCGGCCTTTTTGGAGTTTTTATAATAAGCATTGGTTCGCTGATCTAAAATTTTTTTTTGGTAAAGTAATGCCTGTTCGCCTTGTTTTACTTCTTTCTCTTTTTTGGCAACACCAGCCTCAATTAAGGCAATTTTTGATAGCAAATCATCTAATTGTTTTTTAAGTTTTTCCACACCTGCCTCAAGCGGTTTAGTGGCTTTTTGCGATTCAGAAAGATCTTGTTTAAGCTTCTCCAGTTGGGTATTAATATCATCAAGTTGGTCGCCATGCGCTGGCGAGGTTAAGCAAATAAAAAAGAACAAGACAAGAATAAATACAATGACTTTTTTCATGATAAATTAAATTATAGTCAATGTGGAGTTGAAAATAAAACGCGTAGTATGTAACATGTAATTAAGAAATATGAAAAAAGCGGCGCTTATTATTTTCTTAATTATTTTTAGCTTGGCTATTTTGTCCAAGATTTCTTTGGCTCAAATAGATACCCCCACTCCTTTGCTAAACATGGCCAATTGTGATGCTTGTGGATATTGTAAAGATGGATCGTTGCCTTCTACTTGGGAAAAGTGTCGTGATTGTCTTTATCCTGGCTTAAAAGGTTATTCCGCTACAGAAAATAAGACTTTAGAAGGGTTGCCCACTCCTGATCCAGATCATCACTATACCATGTTGGGTTGTTTGTCAACCAAGCCAGGAGAATTTACCAAACAAATAAGCGAGTTTTTTTTCGTGATAGTTGGGGGGATCGCTTTTTTGTTTCTGCTTTATGGCGCAGGAATTGTAGCTACGTCCCAATCTGATCCTGAGAAATTAAATCACGGAAAAAGAATTATTTATGGAGCTATTATTGGTCTATTGTTTGTTCTATTTTCTACCTTTATCTTCAACTTCATTGCGACAAATGTTTTAAAGATTCCTGGATTTGGATCGTAATATTTGATAGTAGACGAAAGAAGGTAGAAGGTAGAAGGTAGAATTTGAAGGTGGAGATTGGAAGATAGATTTTTCCATCTTCTACCTTCTAACTTTAAGATCTATTTTCTACTATCTACTACCAACCCAATAATCATTTTTTTCTCCGTAGAAACATTCCTCCCAAAAAAGTAGAGAAGGCGATCGGTAGAAGGATCGTTGGCGCCCCCGTTGCCGGTATTGTAGTAATTTTACTGTATTTTTGCGCTGGGGTTAAGATTGCCTTTTTGGAGTATTGATTTGTTGGCTCGGTTGATTCTGAAGTAACTCTGATGGTTATTTTAGGTTTTGGTTTTCCAGTTGACGGAGTTGGTTTTGCCGTTGGTTTAGTTAGAAGACTGCCCAATTTAGGAAATCTATTTTTTAAATCAATTCTACCGGTAATAATCGCAAAGAAAATTACTACCACAATTAATCCTAAAAATAAAGAAATAATTTTATTTAAACCCTCCATAATTTGTCTTATAGTATAACAACCAATTTTTCTTTTGTCAAATACTCCTGTCAAATACTCCTGTCAAATACTCCTGTCAAATACTCCTTGACAAAGGGATTATTTTTTATTAGGATAAAGTCAAATATGTTAAGCAGATTAATAGGACAAGTTCGTGCTGCTAGCGATGATATAATCATTTCAAAGGGTGCGTTCGGATTTAAGCCCCCAGAACTAACCGATGTTATTACGTTTTTTGTAAGGTTTTTATTCATTATTGCTGGTTTAGCCGCTCTTCTTTATCTTCTTCTTGGCGCCATATCATGGATAACCTCCGGCGGCAATAAAGAAAGCGTTGACAACGCAAGAAATAAGATTATGAATGCCATTATTGGTCTAATTCTGGTTTTTGTTGTCATGGCAGTTGTTGTTTTGCTGGAAAACGTCCTCTTTCCAGGAGATGATTGCGGTTTGGGCGTATCTAAACCAATCTGTGTTCCAAGATTAATTAAGCCATCGACATAATTAAGGTGTTACTCAAACTTCAAAGAATGTTCTCTATTCAAATTGTCCAATTCTTCTTTTGGTTTTTGTTTTTAATAAAACCGCCTCTGGTTTTTGCCCAGATTTCCGAATGGGGAGATTGTGTTACGCCTGAGGGTGTCCCTACCCTAAAATGTCTTGAGGTTATTTTTGGCAACATTCTTTTTATTGCTTCGGGTCTGATTGTTTTGGTTCTTTTTATCATGTTTGTTGTCGGCTCTTTAAAATATTTAACTTCAGCAGGCAATCCAGAAAGTATTAAAAAAGCCCAAGGGACATTGAAGTGGGCACTGATCGGCACCCTTCTTTTTGTTGGTTCCTACCTAATGTTAAATATAATTGACATTTTATTTTTAGGCGGGCAAGGAAAGCTCTTTAAGTTTGAAATACCGGAGTTTTAATTGTTCTCTTTGTCATTCCGAGCGGAGTCGAGGAATCTCTATCATATTGGTTGCAGATTTTAAGGGGATCCTTCGTCACTTCGTTCCTCAGGATGATTTTTGTTACTTTGAGGGAGTAACAAAAATCACCTTTACTCCTTTTTCTTCAGGAATGGGGGAGCGAAAACGATTGTTTTCTTGAATGAAAGAACAGACAACAAAAACAAGAAGCGCTAAGCCTATGGCGACAAGAGCATAACCAACTTGCTTCATAAATTTGTCTTTTCTTTAATTAAAAACTGCGGCCGGCCCTGTATCTCTTTATATATTTTACCAATATATTCGCCTATAATGCCGATGGTAATTAATTGAATACCGCCAAAAAACATAACCGCGACAAAAATTGCTGTCCATCCAGTTACCCAATATTGATGAGGAAGAAAAAAACGGCGACACAAAGCATAAATTACCCCAGCAATTCCCAAAAAAGAGCTTATGAAACCAAAATAGGTGGCAATTTTTAATGGTTTTGTAGAAAAAGAAATAATGCCGTCAAGAGCAAAATTAATCATCTTAGAAAGTGGATAGTGGGTCTTACCCAGGAACCGTCTGTTTCTTTTAAACGGCACAAACGCAGAGGAACATCCTCCCCAGGCAACTAAGCCACGGAGGAAACGTGATTTTTCTGGGAGTTTATTTAAGAAATTAACCACTTCTTTATCCAAAAGCCGGTAATCGCCAATATCTTTAGGAATTTGGGTGTCTGAAAGAAAATTGATTAAACGGTAAAAAAAAGAGGCGGTTGTTCTTTTAAATAAAGAATCATCTCTTTCCTCTCTTTTAGCGTAGACTATTTTAAAGCCTTGTCTCCATTTTTCTACTAATTTGTCAATGAGTTCTGGTGGGTCTTGAAGATCGGCGTCCATGGTAATAATCGAATCGCCGGAAGAGATTTGATAACCGGCGGTAAGAGCCACTTGATGGCCAAAATTTCTAGTGAAAGAAATTAATTTAATATTTTTGCTTTTAAAAGCGTGTTTTTTTATTTCGTTGGGAGTATTGTCGGAAGAGCCGTCATCGACAAAGATAATTTCGTATGAATATTTTGAAACAACTGGGAGTAGTCTTTTAAGAAGTGGAGAAATGTTTTGTTGTTCGTTGTATACGGGGATAATGATTGAGAGGAGAAAGTTTTGTTGTTTCATCATTTTTGACTCTTTAAAGAGTCATCTAATGCCATGTAGTAGAGTGAAGCTCACTACATAGCACTGAAGTGACCCGCCCACGAGAAGTAGTCGGGTCTACTTCAGTGTTGCGGAGCCAGGAGTCGAACCATGGTCTAGGAGATTATGAGCCTCCTGTGCGACCGTACACTACTCCGCGAATTATCAAGCTTCATGTAACATGTAGCATGAAGTATGAAGCAGGTAATACCATTATAGTATCTTGGTGGAAAAAATTCAATTGTTAGTCGGTTCAACAAGAGTTCACGATCTTTGACAAAACTATATCACAAGATGTTATCTTGTCATTCCCGCTCCGCCTTTGGCGGGGTAAACTCCAGCGGGAATCTATTAAACAGATTCCACATCCCCATCCTGCCTATTGGCTACAAGGGGTGAGGCAAGTGCGGAATGTCAAGTAATTAACAGGATTTGATATTAACTCTACTAATTTTATTAAAGTTACTTAACGGCAGATTCCAGGAACTCTAATTCAAGATTTTGGGCGTTCAATTTTACTTCTATCCCAATTGGCATAGGAATGTCAACAGTTTTATGTCCAAAATCTACTTCACCAATAATTGGAAAGTTATAACTTTTTAGTGCTTCCATTATAATCTGCTTAGGTGTTGGTTCTTCAAAACCTTCCCAGGCTGTTCTTTTAATGTCAGGCAGTTTACCAATCAACATACCGGAAATAACATCTAATATCCCTGCATATTTTAATTGATATAAGCCTTTCTCAATCCTGTAAGACGGATTATTGTCAATTTCCCAAAAAAGAATACAGTCTTTTAAATCGTCTAATTTAGGAAAATATTCTGTTCCAACCAAAGAAACAAGCATACTTAAATTTCCACCAAAAAGTTGTCCTGAAGTATTTCCTTCTCTCCAACATTCCCATTTGGTTAATGGTTGTATCTTCCCTAAAGCGTTAGTTGATGTAAGAGCATTAAACAGAAGTGTTTTGCCAACTTCTTTTTTAACAGGCAGATATTCATCCCAAACTCGACCCAAACTATAATTCAGCAATGCACCATGGAAGCCAACTAAACCTATTTTTGTAAACAACGCACAGTGGATATTTGTAATATCACTAAAACCGATAAAAGGTTTTGGGTTTGCCTTTACTAGTTCATAATATATATGCTCTAATACAGTTATTGCTGATTGACCGCCGTCATGTACAATAACTGCTTTTACTTCGGAATCGGCAAACATAGAATTAATATCTTCAGCCCGTTCTTCAGGAGTCCCAGCAAACCACCATTTTACTTTTCTTAAATTTTTTCCTTCCCTAACTTTAAAACCCATGCTTTCTAATTCTTTTACGCCCTTCTTATATTGAAGGAAATAATCACTAGTTTCATTGATTGGAAAAGGGAAAGAGGTAGCTACTATACCTATTGTATCGCCTTTTTGAAGTTTTAGAGGTTTAACTAAATTTATCATATTTTTTAATGTTCTCTCTCTATTTTACTAAAAAAGACAATTAATATCCAGCTGTTTAATTGAACAAGCGAGAGAAAGATTAAAATAAATAACGATATTGAAAAAAACTTTATTAACCTAATTTTTTTTGTTCGATTAATCTAGTAACTTTTCTTTTTAACTCAATGTCTGTCATCATTATTTTAGTAGCTAGTTTACTATGTGCTTCTGTTGAAATCAGCTGGAATGTATCCCAATTTTCTCTATCTGGTTTTCGAAGTGGGTCATTTTTCTTTATCTGATTTTTCAGAAGGAGTGTTAGTGTCCATAAAGTGGTTAGATTAACAAAATTCAGCCCGTGAACCAGTCCCGCTTAGCGGAACGGTTCAGGGCATAAGAAAATATAATTACTCCTTCGTCGTAAATATTTTCTAATGCTCACTTGACCGAATACTGTATCCTCAACTTTTAATGATTAAAAAATTTCGAACTTATGACTGGGTTGATTATAGTGAAAGGGCTGAATTAGTTTAATGACAAACCGAACCTTTATTGACTTCTATCTAATTTAAACGCGAGAGATGTTGCTAGGCGGTTCTTCTTTACCAAAACAACTTAACCCACTGTTGATATGGTGGTTTTTCAATGAGCGGTGTCGGAGAAGGAGAGGGGGTTATTTTGGGTAAAATAATGGCGATTTCGTTTGGTTTTTGCAGGTTTAGTTTCTGGCGAATATTTTTTTCCAGCGTATAATAATCTTGATTCTTTAAAATGTCGCTTTTTAATTTTTTATTCTTTTCCAGCTCTTTCTGTTGCTCTTTTTTATAATCTTCAAAAAAACTAAACTTTTTTTGATATTCAAAAATATTTTGAGAAAGGGAATAAATAAGGAAACCCATAAAAAGAAAAATGGCCGCTTTTTTAATAAAATTGATCATATTTCCTCTTGCTTTTAAACTTACTTTATGATATTATAGGGTCATTATGGAACCAACGGATCTTCGCGGTCTGCTTAACAGCTTTGTTGAGAACCTTAATGCTCAAAAAAGATCACCGTTTACTATTGTAGCATATAAAAAAGACTTAGAGCAATTTATTGGTTACCTAACTGCGCAAGAAAAAATCAGCATGAGGGACGTGAACAAAGAAGACATTAAGAATTTTATTAATAAATTGCTTTCGGAAAAATATACGAAGAAATCAGCCTCAAGAAAGCTTAATTCTATTCGTACCTTCTTCCGTTTTTTAAAAAATCAAGAGGTCATCCAACAAAATCCCTCCTTAGAAGTCACTCATCCTAAATATAGTCAAACCCCCCCACGAATTTTAAGCAAGTTGGAATATCGAGCTCTGCGTGATTTAGCTAAAGAAGACTTAAGGACGTACGCCATTATTGAGCTTCTTTTGCAAACAGGGGTTCGTATCGGTGAGTTGGCCAACATCAGAGTAGACGATATTAAGGAAGATGGTTTAATTATTGGGCAAAGAAATATTCCTTTAAACAAAGCCGTAAAAAAAGCCGTCAACAATTATCTTAAGGCAAGATATCAAACCCAAGACGATCATCTTTTAGTGACCAAAACAGGCCGACCGCTTTTGATAAGAAACATCAGGACGATCATTGATCGTTGTTTTAAAGAAGTAGGCATCCAGAATGCTAAAGTGCAAGATTTACGCCACACCTTTATTGCCTATCAATTAATGAGTGGAGTCTCTATTTCCTATATTGCCAAAATCGTTGGTCATAAACGTCTTTCTTCAACCGAAAGATATCTTCAGTTGGTTAAAGAAGAAGCTCAAAAAAAGGAAGGGTTGGGAGAGCTGTAAATTTTTCGCCTCAGTTATAATAATTGAATGTCTTTATATCTTAAAGTCGCCAAGAGTACTCTTTACCAACTTATTGCCCGTTCTTTAACCACTTTTTCTAATTTTATTGTTATTCTTCTTATCGCCAAAAGTCTGGGGAGTTTTGGTTTGGGGCAATATAATAAGGTTTTTGCTTTTGTAGGAATCTTCTCTTTGTTTGTTGATTTTGGTTTGAGTGCTGTATTTTTAAAGATGGGAAAAGAACGTCATTTGTTTCTTCTGATTATTCTTCGGTTAATAATCGCCTCAATAATATTTATCCTCATTCAACCAATAATATTTATTTTGCCCTACAATGCTACTTTTCATTCAGGTTTTTCCTTTCAAGAAAAAATCTATATCGAAATTGTGGCCTTAGTTTTATTTCTTTACGCTTTTGCTCATTCATTAAATGTAATTTTTCAAAAACGGCAGCGTTTTGATCTAACTATCTGGCCAAATTTAGTTTGGGGGGTGACGAGTTTAATTATTGGCATCTATTCTTTTTATACAAAAAATCTTTTTTTATTTCTCTTGGCAACGGTAGTTGGTTTGGGAGGATATATTCTTACGGCGTATATTCTGATTAAGAGGTTCTTAAATGTAGAGACGACCCGGCGGGTCGTCTCTCCCAATATTTTATTTGTAAAAAAATTATTTAAAAAAAGCCTGCCCTTAGGAATAACTTTATTTTTGAACATTTTATATGTTCGAGTTGGCGTTTTGATTTTGTCATTTTTAAGATCAACCACAGAAGTGGGGATTTACACTTTGGCTTATAAATTTTTTGAATTTCCCTTAAATTTTTCCACCTTTATCATGAGTGCGTTGTACCCAATATTTTTAGAAACCTATCATAAAAATAAAAACAAATTTTCCGAACAAGTTAAAAAATCAGCCCTTTATATTTTCGTTTTCTCTTTTTTCGTTTTTATTTTTTCATTTGCCGCCGCTCCTTTGATTGGTTTAATCAAGCAGGAGTTTTATAAATCAATCTTGCCTTTTAGAATTCTGGTCATTTCCTATCCGATATTTTTTCTTTCAAATCTTCTTTTGTGGGTAATCATTACTAAAAATAAAGAAAAGATTTTGCCGCTTGTTTATGGCTGTTCGCTAATATTAAACGTTATCTTAAATCTTGTTTTTATTCCTCAGTATGGTTACAACGCCTCGGCGGTCATTACCGTAATTTCGGAATTGCTTGTGCTGATATTTTTTATATTTTTTCTTAAGAATTTTAAAAAACGACGTCAAAACGAACAATAAAATCATCATTTTTCTAATAAAAGCAAAAAATCCTTGACAAATGGATAATAGTATTCTAGAATAAAAATTCTAGAAGCTATGAAAAAACAGGAGTATTTAAAAGTCTCATCTTATGAAGGTAGAAAGGGCGAGGTTAAAAAGGTGGTTCTTCTATATTCAGGCGGTCTTGACACTTCAGTTTTAATCAAATGGATACAAGAAAAATATAAAGCCCAAGTCATTGCTTTAACTGTCGACATTGGTCAATTAACCGACGATTTGGAAGAAATCAGAAAAAAAGCGTTAAAATTGGGAGCAATAAAAGCCTATGTGATTGATGCCAAAGATGAGTTTGCTGAGGAATATATTGCCAAAGGAATAAAGGCCAACGCTTCTTATCAAGGTAATTATTATCTATCGACTCCGCTGGGAAGACCGCTTTTAGCCAAATGGGTAGTAAAAATTGCCGCCCAAGAAGGAGCTGATTGTATTGCTCATGGTTGCACAGGAAAAGGGAATGATCAAGTAAGGATAGAAGGAACTGCTTTAGCCTTAAATCCTGATATTAAGGTGATTGCCCCTGTTCGTGAATGGTCGATGGGAAGAGACGAAGAGTTAGAGTATGCAAAAAAACGTGGTATTTCTGTCCGCCAAACCCTTGATAAACCATATTCTTATGATGATAATATGTGGGGTGTAACCGGCGAGGGGGGGGAAATTGAGAACCCAGCTATTGTGCCTCCTTTGGAAAAAATCCTTCTTTTGTGTCGGCTTCCGGAAAAAGGACCTAATAAGCTAGAATTTATTGACCTAGAATTTGTCAAGGGTTTGCCAACGTCTTTAAATGGAAAACAGATGAAATTGGCTGACTTAATTTTTACCTTAAACAAAATCGGGGCAAAACACGGGGTGGGAATCACTCATCATCTTGAAGATCGAGTAGTTGGTTTAAAAGTTAGAGGAGTTTATGAAGCGCCAGCCGCAGAAATTATTATCACTGCCCACAAAAATCTTGAGAAATATGTGTCAACAAGATACGAAAATGAATTTAAATCAATTGTTGATACCAAATGGGCCTATCTTTGTTACGGGGCATTATGGCATGAACCTTTAATGGATGATCTCAATGCTTACATTGATAGAGTTAATCAGAAGGTTACAGGGAAAGTCACTTTAAAACTTTATAAGGGGTCGGTTGAACCAGTAGCTTTGGAAACGCCCAATACCATATTTGAGGAGAAATTAGCCACTTTTATGGCTTCAACTGCTTTTAATCAAAATGCTTCGGCCGGATTTATTGAACTTTATACTTTGCAAATGAGATTAGCTCAACGTTCCGAAAAAACAGTGCTTTTATCAATTGGGAAAAGGAAGAACAAACTCCATCTTTTGAGAGAAATGAAACAGATAGTCGAGATGAAATATAAAATTTACGCTACCTACAAAACTCATAAGTTTTTAAAAACCAATGGAATTGAAGCTATCCTGGTTAACAAAATTTCTCAACTGCATTTAAAACCCAACCTTTTAGATCTTTTGCAAGCGAACCGTTTTGATTTAATTATTAATATTCCCACAGGAAGAAAGATAGCCGAAAAAGAAAAAACCGATGGCCAGACAATTAGAGAGTATGCCTTGAAAAATAAAGCAATTTTGGTGACAGATGTCGAGGTGGCTAAAAAATTAATAGAAAAACTTTCATCATGAGGAATAACACTATTCTTATTAAAAACGCTGATTATATTATGACGATGAACAAGAAGCGGGAAATTTTGCGGAATTCTTCAATCCTTCTTGAGGGGAATAAAATTGCCGAAGTGGAGACAAAAAAGACTAAAGCCGATCAAGTAATTAATGCTTCAGGGATGATTGTTCTTCCGGGATTTATCAACGGCCATCATCACATGTTTCAATGCGCTTTGCGAGGAATGCCACAATTACAAAATCAAACAATTGACAAATGGATAAAAATAGTCTGTCAAGCAACAAAAAAAATGGATGAAGAAATAATTTACTATTCGGCCTTAGCTAATATGGCCGAGCTTCTACTTTATGGTTGTACGACGAGTACTGACATGATGTATATTTTTCCAAAAGGAAAAAAAGGTTTTTTTGAAGCCACTGTCAAAGCGGCTAAAGATATCGGCATAAGATTTCATCCTTATTACGGCAGCATGAGTTTAAGTCAAAAAGACGGAGCTTTATTCCCTGATGATGTTGTTCAAGAATCTGATCTGATTGTTTCCGAATCAGAAAAAATGATTAAAAAATTTCATAACCCTAAGCCTTTCTCAATGTTAAGAATTGGACTGGCTCCTTGTACTATTTTTACCTCAACAAAAGAAGATTACAAAAACGCAGTCTTGTTATCGAAAAAGCATCAAGTCAATCTCCAAACGCATTTAAGTGAATCAGAATACGAGAATCAATATTCGCTAAAAAAATTTGGCAAAAGACCATTAAGTTATTTAAATGATCTGGGCTGGCAGGGTAAGCGAGTGAGTTTTGTTCATTGTATTAATTTAACAAAAGAGGAAATTAAAGAATTAGCAGAAGCTAAAATCAATGTTGTTCATTGTCCGATTTCTAACGCAAGATCTCCTATTGGAGAATTTGGAGTTGCTCCTGTTTGGGAAATGTTAGAAAAGAAGGTTAACATAGCGATTGGCGTTGATGGAAGCGCAGGTAATGATTCTTCGAATATCTTAGAAGAATTGCGGTGGGCAAGAATACTTCAAGGAGTAAGAAAAGAAAGCACGTATTTAAAACCAAATCAGGTGTTAGAAATAGGGATAATCAATGGAGCAAAACTTTTAAATTGGGAAAATGAAATTGGTTCAATCGAGGAGGACAAAGTGGCCGATGTGGCTATTTTTAAGCCAAAAAACAAAATAGAACATGCTGGAGCAATTTGGAATCTAGTAAGTTCGCTTATTGCCAACCAAGCAATTCGGGCTCATACGGTGATAGTTCATGGGAAAATTATTGTTAAAGATGGCAGAATATCGACAGTTTCTGAAGAAGAAATATGTCGTAAAATAAGAAACTGTCAAAATAAATTAATCAATTAATTAATTGGATTTTATGCTTCAAGTACATGAATTAGGTGGAGAAAGAAAGGTTGAAGAAGGATCAAACCCATTTTTGATTCCTGAAAGAGCAGCGATAGCTGCTCTTAAGGCAGAAAGAACATATCAAGACGATGAAGCTCTTCGCGAAGCTGAAGAATTAGGATTATTGGGCAATCCTATTCAAGCCGAACTTTCACCAACTTTTCGTTGTCCTATGGATTGTAGCGGTTGTCCCGATGGACGATCACTTCATCGAGGCGATCAAAAGGAAGTTCAGATTACAGAAAGTAAATGGTATGGGATTGTTGATCGTCTAGCCGAGCTCGGAGTTAAGTACTTTTTGCTTATTGGGGGGACGGTTGATGGACATCGAATGACCCCAAAACTTATGTCGTATCTCTTATCAAAAGATCAACCAATTGATATTGGTTGGTTTACTGACGGAATGCCGTTGATTCATTGGCGAACTGGTAAACCAAATAAATTATTTGAGAAGTTGGTTCAACAAGGAAGAATGTTAGATTTGACAACTCATATTTCCGTTGATTATCTAAATTCTCAAGCCTTAGAACAACATGAGTTGCCTAATCCTAAATATGGTTATTCTGGTGAAACGGATAGTTCGCGGAAAGTTAAATCTGTATTTGGATTAATATTAGCGAAATTATTAGTGGAGAGAGGAGCCAGAAGAGTAATTATCAATTCAGCTATTTCCGCTTTAAATATTGATCAGACAATGCTTATTTATGATGCTGCGGCAAAACTACAAGAATATGCAAGAAGTCTTAATAGTCCAACAGTAGTTTTACATACCATAAGTCCTTGGGTTTGGCGACCATATATGGTTAAAGGTGACTTAACAGATTTAGACCTAAATACAATCCTCAAAGACAAACATCGAGCCCAATTACAAGAGATTGGCCAATATTTTTTGGCAGACACACAACAAAGGATACAGTTAAGTCGATCGAGAGTAGCAGCTAATTCTAGCGGTTTTATTATCGGATTACCAACGTTTGCCATTAGTCAAGACATGCCATATAAACTCGGAGTAGAAGTATTGGCGATTGAGCCTAATGGAACAATGAGAATGGACCCGGTTTTTATTAGCGCTCGTATGCTTGAACACGCACAGAATTCTTATGGTTATCGAGATAGGGCAATACCAAATCCATTTGATCAATATAATTTAGAAAGAGTTATCACTTTTCCCAATCTTGTTCAAACAACAAGAGGAAATTTTCAATGGCGTTAAGTTATTAAAACTTAAATAAAATAATTATGGATACAATCTTAAGCAAAACAATCGTTGAGTTTAAAGTCCCTTTTTTCGGTAAAAATTTAAAAAACAAATCTGATTCGAGATCGTGTATGTTTGATGTGAGAAGGCTTTTACATTCGCCATTGATTATAAAACACGTTGGTAAGAGGATGGCCCAAATAGTTAAAAATAAATGTTCTGGCAAGACTCTAATTGGAATTGCTACATCTGGCCTTCCTTGGGCAACAATTACCAGTGTTTATACGAATGTGCCAATGCTTTATGTACGAAAAAAAATTGAAGAGCATATGAGCAATAAATTAATTGAAGGAATATTACCAGAAGACAAAAGGTTGATTCTTATCGATGACTTGCTTTTTGCCGGAGAAAGCAAGAGACAGTCAATCGAAATTATCAAGGAACACGGATATGAGGTTACCGATATTATTGTTATTGTTGATCGACAGCTGCAAAGGAAAAAAGATGGTCTACCAATTCAAGAAAAATATGGAGTTAAATTACACTCACTTATTAAGATGGAGGAAATAGTTGAGTGCATGATTAAGAAAAAAGGAATTACAAAAAAACAACTAAAGAAGTTAATAGATGATTATCGTCGATTTGAACGTTGGGACATGCCGAAGTTTGTTCAATAATTAACTTAATCTTTTTAAACGTGTTAAAATTGAAAATGTCATTAAAAGAAGTCGCAGCGACAACAAAACGTGGTGAGACGTTATTAAGGATATTGGACACTCTTGATTTATTAGCCATCCCCAACCTAAAAATTCACGGTGATGGTGTTGATAAAATTCAAGTTCATGATCCAGCCCAACCGGCGAGAGAGGAACTTCGCGAGGGAGATTTTTTTGTTACCTTGCCGAAAAATATAGCTGAGGTTTTGCCCGGCAGCTCATTAGGTTCAAAAGCCTTTCTTAAAGAAATCCAGGGAAATCATGACGAGGATACGACTTCCAGACTTTTGGGTAATTTTGAAGGCAAAGAGGGAAACTTAGCCCTTTCAAAACACAACGAAGGTTTTCAACTTAATGTTTTTCATGGATCAACCAACGGGCGGGCTTTAGAAATTTCACGCTTAGCCTTTAAAGGAACAGAACTAACAGCGAAACTAAAAGATTTAGAAGATCGAGGACAGAGCCAAAGTATAGATTTTGTTTCAAAAAATAACGAGTATCAAAGAACAAGAGGAGACTATCAAAAGCAAGTAGCAGAGATAATGGAGCCAATTTTAAAACACAAACAAGACGATTTAAACAATCCTAACGTTTTTCGCATTATTGAAGATTGTTTGGCGTCAGGAGATACAATTGTTGGCGTCTTATCATTATTATCAGAAAAAAGCAGAGTTGACTTCGGAGATAAAAAAATAAGAATTGATGTGGCGGTGGCGACGACTCAAGGAGTTTTGGTCTTAAAAAAATTTGCGAAAGATAATAATTTAAATCTTGAGTTAAATGTTGGCTATTTGGCTTACGGTTTATCTCAAGGAGAAAAGAAGGATGGTGTTAAAATGCATGCTAATTATATTACTTATCCGCCAGAGATTGTTGATCGATTGACTCCAGAGATGGGAGAAAAGCTAAAACGATATTGTTACGTAGTTGGAGACATGGGTGATTTGTTTAGAAGTATGGAGAATAGTTTTGACGACCAGTATTCTTTGAATAGGTTACGAACTGATTCTCATGGAGATCGAGAGCAGGTCGAGGAGTCTGTCGTTTCCAGGCAAATTGATCTTTTAAAACCAATGGTTTTGTTTTTTGCCAATGGTGGCTATTTTATGCGAGCGCTGTGGAAATCTATATATCCTGATTCAAACATCAATGAAATTATTTTTTCCGCCAAAAGAACTTGGTCGGACGATCCGGCTTACGGTTACGGGGTTTTGATTTATGACTTACCCGAAGAAATTCTCCACTAATTTTTGTTATACTTTATCATCAATGAGAAAAATTTTATTCCTTGCTGTTTTTTTTCTGTTTTTTTTAATTTCTCCCTTATCAGCCCAAACTGTTTCCGGTGAGAAAATCCAAAATTTTGCCAGCCAAATAAAAATTAACAAAGACGGGACAATTGATGTATCGGAAAATATTATTTATGACTTTGACAATTTGGAAAAACATGGGATCTACAGAATAATTCCTTATATTAAAGAGAACAAAGATGGTAAAAAATTCCGTTTAGATTTTAAAATTATCTCGGTTGAAGATGAGAATAAGCAGTCATACCATTATTCAACCAGTAGTGAGAACAACAAATTAACAGTTAAAATCGGCGATCCGGATAAAACAATCTCCGGCACTCACACCTACGTTATTAATTATCAAGTCTCCGGCGCTTTAACATATTTTTCTGACCATGACGAGCTCTATTGGAATGTGACCGGAAATGAATGGCCGGTGCCGATTTTAATTTCCAGCGCTTCGGTGGAACTGCCTTCGGAAATAAAAAAAGACGAGCTTGAGATTATTTGTTATACCGGATCTTCGGGCAGTAGAGAAAGTTTATGTCAAGGCAGAACTGAAGATAATAAAATTAACTTTATAACAGACGTAGTTCTTAATTCTTATCAAGGATTGACAATTGTTGTTAGTTTCCCAAAAAACTTCGTTGCCGTGCTTGAGCCGCAAGAGGTAGTATCATTTTTTGATACGATCGTGGGAAAAATTGTAATCGTATTTTTTATTCTTCTTTCTGTTTTTTGGTATTTAATTTATCCTCTTTGGTTGCCAATAAAATGGTATCGGCAGGGTCGTGATCCTTCGACGGGCTTGGGGTCGGTTCGTGCCTGGTTTGATCCGCCAAAAACAAAAAACGGAAGATCGTTGACTCCGTCAGAGACAGGCGCTTTAATTGACGAAGTTGCCGACCTTAGAGATATTTTAGCTACCATCATTGATTTGGCTAGGCGGGGATATTTAAAAATCGTTGAGAAAAAGAAAAAAGACTTTAGTCTTATAAAAACAAAAGAATTTTCCGAGAATGTGTCTTTGTTGAAATATGAAAAAAAGCTTCTTAGTGGAATTTTTGAAAACAAAACAGAAATTCGGCTAAAAGGAGCAAGTCTTTACACGACAGTTGAGGAGGCAAAAACAATGATTTATGAAAAATTAGTTGAGGAACAATTTTTTCCCAAAAACCCTCAATCAATTAGAAATTTTTATAACGTTATTTCAGGACTGGCGCTTTTTACTTTAAATTTTCCTCTGGCCTTATTAAGCTTTATTTTTGGTCGAAATATGCCCAGGAAAACCGTCTTAGGTACGGAACAAGCCATGGTGGCTAAATCGCTAAAAAATTTCTTAGCCAGCCAAGAACGTCAGTTGGAATTTCAGGCAAAAAACCTGCCTGCCGGCAGGCAAGGTCAGATGTTTTTTGAGAAATTGTTGCCTTACGCCATTGCTTTTGGGGTGGAGAAAGTCTGGGCGAAAAGGTTTGAAAACATTAATCTTAGATCGCCGGATTGGTATCAGGCGTATGACGTCAGGACCTTTAATAGTTATTTACTTGTTAACAGTTTAAATTCCTCGTTTTCTTCTTTAAGAAGCGCTGCTACTCCAACGACTTCCAGTTCTGGTTTTTCATCGGGTTTTTCCGGTGGTTCGTCAGGCGGCGGGGGAGGTGGAGGTGGAGGAGGCAGTTGGTAATATGACTCTCAAAATTTATACCGATGGTGGGGCAAAAGGAAATCCGGGACCGGCGTCAATTGGAATGGTCTTTTATGTTGACGACAAAGACATTTTTCGTTACCGCGAAGATATTGGAATAGCCACCAATAATGTGGCAGAATACAGCGCTGTTATTACGGCGATGTCAAAACTCATCCGTCAGCTGACGGATCAAATGTCAGAACTAGAGAATATCGTAAAAATTGAATTTTATTCTGACTCAAGGCTTTTGGTAAATCAAGTCAACGGGCTTTTTAAAGTAAAAAATGCTAAAATTCGCGAATTTATTTTTAAGATAAGAACTTTAGAGCAGGAAATCAAATTACCAATAAGTTACCATTTAATACCAAGAGAAAAAAATCGAGTGGCCGATAGATTGGTAAACGGTGGATAAAAATAGACAATCAAACATTAGGATATTTGATATTTTGAAGTTCAAAAATATTTTAATATTTCAGTTTCTTAATTTCCCCAGTGGATCAACTTCTTTAGTTCTTTGATGGTGCGGACAGCGTGGTTGATAAAAAATATTATAGGTGGTACAATATGGTTTGAAAATATGATAGAAAGAAACCCTGCTACTAAAATAATAATCCCTGAATTGGGAGACGTAGAAAGAGGATCCTTTTCTTTCGTTGGTCGTCAATCAGAACTAGAATTAATTGAAGATACGTTAGAATCCGGCCGTCAAGGAGGATCTATGCCAAATTCAATTATTTCCTTCGTTGGTCCTTGGGGCACAGGAAAAACCGCCCTATTGGAAGAATTAGCTGCGCGTCACCGAAAAGAACCAGGCTCGAAGTCCATTGAATCCCATCCTTCCATAACTGCCTATGTTGATTTGGGCCAACTAATCAGTGAAGGAGAATTAAACAAAAAAGAACTGGTAAGAAAAATTTGGCAGCAATTAGGAGAACAAATGAACGAAATAGTACCCAATTTAGAAAGACTTTCTGATGATCAGTTGGCCGTGGTTTTTACAGAAAGCGTGGCGGAGTGGAGTAATAAGGCTACACCGGTAATTCTTCTTGATACTTTTGATGCTCTTGTTGGAAAAGATAAAGAGTCGCTCTGGTGGATAGAGGAAAACATAATGGAACCCATTATTAAGCCCGAGTATGAGAAAGCAGATCGGACGCTTTTTGTTTTAGCCGGAAGACAAGAGCCAAAGGGATGGAGGCAACATGAGGTAAGAAGGCGAGCGGAGGTAAAAGGAGCAACCCGGTTCCATCCCT
>Ga0268276_1001308_pt1 | contig 25078 bp, 28 predicted proteins | sample saktaG_4_FD_190145 | JGI IMG/M metagenome (GOLD analysis project Ga0268276, IMG submission 190145) | Saline water microbial communities from Sakinaw Lake, British Columbia, Canada - sak_2010_1_5_45m | ecosystem: Environmental > Aquatic > Non-marine Saline and Alkaline > Saline ... | reverse complement strand
GACCGCATCGGTCAGATAATACTCTCCCTTGCTGTTATCGCAGCCTATCTCTTTAAGAGCGGTGAGCAGGTCATGGCGAGAGAATACGCATGTGCCGACATTTATCTCCCTGATCTCTTGCTTATATTCACGCGCTTGGCCGTCTTCGGCTATCTTGATTATCTTGTTTCTTGAGTCTCTTATTATTCTTCCGTATCCGGAAGGGTCTTTTAATACCGCCGTAAGCAGTGTAAGGCTTGCCCGGGTGCTTCTATGTTTTTCGATGAGCTTTTTTAACGTATCTTCTGTTACGAGCGGCGTGTCGCCATAGACCACGAGAACTTCGTTATATCCTTTGATCTCTCTCTTTGCCGCGGCTACAGCGTCGGCCGAGCCTAACAATCTCTTCTGCGCTACGGTCTTTATTCTTGTGCCGGCAAAAAGATCCTTTACCTTATCGCCTCCGAAGCCCGTTATGACCACCATATCTCTTACGGCGGCCCTGGATACCGCACCGGTCACATAAGATATCATCGGCTGCCCTAGTATCTCATGTAAAACTTTTGGCGTATCAGAGATCATTCTCGTCCCGCGTCCGGCGGCGAGTATAATTGCGACAATGTTCTTCATATATAATTTGGTTGGGAGGCCTGGATTCGAACCAGAATACCGAGATCCAAATTCTCGTGTCCTACCATTGAACGACCTCCCATCGCCAGACACAAGAAGCTATAATTCTATATCGTCATCCTCGTAATGGCCGCTGCCATGAGAGACGCCGGAAGCTTTCGGCGCAGTTTGAGCTTGAGCTTGAGTTTGAGCTTGAGATGATGGCGACTTCCTCTCTTCCTCATATGCCGCGAGGACTCTCTTCTGGATATATTCTCTGAAATCGGACGTTATCGGGTGAGCTATGTCCCTATGCTCGGACTGCCTGGGCAGATTATCTGACGGCGCCGCCGGCTTCGGTTCTACATACTGGGGAAGCGCGGTACCGCACTGATTACAATATTTAGATCTGACGGCATTTTTAAAATTACATTTGGGGCAGGATTCTTTCAGTCTTCTCGAAGGCATCGCCACGAAGAGCCCCTTGGTCCCTTCGATAACTTTAACATTGCGCACGACGAAGACCTTATCGAAAGTAAGGGTGGCATACGCTTTTAATTTCCTGTCCTGCCCTTCCTTTAAGAATACCCTGATCTCATTAATTTCCATACTTTTTAAACTCCTTGAGTTTACCCTCTTAAGAGACCTTCTCTTAAGCTATGAATATCTGCCAGCCCGTCCTTGACCGGGCGCTTACACTTCTTAAAACAGTATCTCTTGCCTTCTCGGCATCGGCCTTGGTCCTATACAAGCAAAATAAGCTTGGTCCACTGCCGGAAACACTCATCTTATTGCCTAATAGTCGTGTCAAGCCCTTCGATATCCTGCTTATAACGCTATTTTTTAATAGAACCGCTATTTCGAGGTCATTACGAAGCATGGATCCTGCTATAGCATAATCCATCCGTAACTTCGAAGGGATTTGTATTTTAGCACTCTCCCCCTGAGGTGTCAAGTGCTTCGATATTTTATCAAACGCCCTATAAATATCACCGGTAGCCGTCTTATTCCCGGCCTTTATGATGAGATGCCAGAGCTTAACCTTTGATCTTACGACCTCTAATATTTCGCCTCTGCCTCTGCCTATTGCAAGCGGCGCATCCAATAAGAAGAAAGGCACGTCAGCGCCCAATCTTTTTCCTACGGTCAACAGGGCCTTGCTATTTAACCTTAGCCTGAAGAGCCTATTTATACCTATCATGGTAGAAGCGGCATCTGAACTGCCCCCGCCAAGCCCCGATGCTACCGGAATACGTTTCTTTATCTCGATCTTTACTCCGCTCCTTACCTTGCCGCTTCTTAAGACCGCTTCGGCCGCCTTATATACGAGATTCTCCCTCGCATCAAGCGTGATCGGCTTATCGGACCTGACGATTATGCCTTTCGGGATCTTCGATATCTTGATCGTATCGGCAAGAGATATGCGCTCAAAGAGGGTGACTATATTATGGTAGGAGTCTTTCCTTTTGGATAGGACTTTGAGAAATAGATTAACCTTCGCCGGAGCTTTAACAGTGATGCTCTGCATAGAGAAACTCTGCTACTTCATTGCGATCGCGTCTTTAGCGGCCTGGACAATATTCTTTGCCTTAAGCCCGAAATGCTCGAATAGCTCTTCCGGCTCACCGGATTGTCCGAATTTATCTCTGACGCCGACGAACTTTATAGGCACGGGACAGTTTTCGACTAAGACTTCCGAGATGGCGCTGCCAAGGCCGCCCGCTATAGTGTGCTCTTCGGCTGTAACTACAGCCCCGGTCTCTTTAGCCGCCTCTATTATGCAATTCTTATCTATAGGCTTTGGCGTATGTATGTTTATCAGGCGCGCATCTATGCCATCGCGGCTCAGGATCTCACATGCGACGAGCGACTCATAGACCATCTGCCCGCACGCGAATATAGTCACATCCAGGCCGGGCCTCATAATGACGGCCTTGCCGATCTCGAACGGGTCGCTCTCTTTAGTTATGACGGGAGCTCCGCTGCGCCCGAGTCTTATATATACCGGCCCTTTGCGATTGGCCGCGCTGATAGTGGCTTTCTTCGCTTCGATGGCGTCACATGGAACTATCACCGTCATATTTGGCAGTATCCTCATCAGAGATATCTCTTCGAGTGCCTGGTGAGTAGCGCCATCCGGGCCCACAGATATCCCGCCGTGCGTCCCGATGATCTTCACATTTAGATTCATATATGCCACCGACACCCTTATCTGATCCCAGGCCCTTCCTGATGCGAAGACGCCGAATGTGCAGGCAAAAGGGATCTTGCCCATAAGAGCAAGCCCGGCAGCCACGCCGATCATATCCTGCTCGGCCACGCCAAGTCCGAAGAAACGCTCGGGAAACTCATTTTTGAACCAATTGGCCCTCGTAGATTCGGTAAGGTCGGCGGAGAGAACCACTATCTCCTTATTGATCTTGCCAAGCTCTACCAGGCCATGCCCGAAGCCATCTCTCGTCGGAACCATCTTGTATTTAATTTCGCTCACCCCGCCCCTTCCTCTCTAGCATATACAAAAAATATTTCTTAATTTATTTCGTTTATTCCGCCCCCAAAATATACCTATCACATAAGAAGGGGCGGGGCTCATCTTATATGCCTATCTCGTTTAGTCTCAGTTTTTTCGTCCGGAACGCTTCCAACTCTGCGGGATTTACCTCTATAGATCTTCCTTCTTTCTGGTCAAAGACCTCCACGCCGTCATAATCCTTAAAATAATATCCGTGTATAACATGGGCCGCTACCGAAAGGACCGTTTCAAATATTTTATCGGAGTCCTCGATGGTGCTGTCGGTAGTGCCTGCGCTTCGTTCGGCAAGCGCCTCAAATCTGAATAAACGTCTGCCTCTCTTCGAGAGATAGCCCCCTTTCACGGACTTTAGCAAAAAGCTCTCTTTTAAATTCTTATCTTCCCTGAACGCCAGCTTGACCCTATTGGCTATCTGCTCCGCGAGAAACTCAGGTATCGTTATATCTTTTATGTAAAATTTGTTGTTCCAGTAGCCTATATCCCCGAGTGATGTCGGCTCGCTCCTGAAGAAATCCGCCATCACCTGCTCCTGCCATTTGGGATCGAGGCTCATCTTACTGAAGACCTCTTTTATCACCTGCTCCTTCTTAGCCTGCGGGCTCCAGCGCAGATCTATCAGCAAACGCTTCATGTACTCGCCTCTCGATATGTCATTGGCAAAGAGCCGCTTCACGTCCTCGACGCTCTTGATGATGATTATCTGGAGCTCCGGTACCTTGATGTCATGCGCTATGACGCAATAGAAGGCTATCTTGGCGTCCGTAGAGAGCGCGACCCTGGCGGCGATGAAGATGACATTGTTGATCTTTTCGCTCGCTCCCTTCGTAAGGGCGAACGAAAAATCCATGAGATCGGACAGAGGTAAATATATCACCATCGTGCCGCCCGCGATCTCAACCAAAACGTCCGACTTGTATTCCTCTTTACAGATCCTTACTATGGACTCTTTGATCTTATCATGCGGATAAGTCACGGTGCATCCGCATAAGATGGCGCATAGTAAATAGCAAATAATGACTAGTGAAAGAGGCCTTTTAATTCTTACCATGCGCTCTTTATGTGCGTCTTGCCGAATTCGTTGAATATGGCCTCTACCTCGTCATATTCCAATTCCTCTTTAGATAAGAGCTCTTTGACAAGTCTTTCGAGGATCGGCTTTTCGTTTATCAGAAGCTCTTCGACCGATTTCAGGCATTTCTGGATTATCTTTTGCGTCTCCTGATTTAATTTTTCCTTTGTATCGTCCGAGAGCTGGGATTCCGGGATGATCGTATAATCGCCCAGTAGTCCGGCGTCACTCATTCCGACAGTCCATACCATAAAGTGCGCGATCCCCATCGCTTTTTTAAAATCACCGGAACACCCGCTGGATGTCATATTAAATCGCATTTTTTCTGCCGCATAACCGGCCAAAGATACCATTATATCGGCCAGCAGCTTATCTTTTGTCTGGTGATAAAGCTCCTCTTTTGGCTGATGATAGACTACGCCGAGCGTATCTTTCCTCGGTATGATCGAGATCTTAAAGACATCGTCGGTCGGATGCAGTATATAGAGCACCACCGCATGGCCCGCTTCATGACAGGCAGTTATCTCCCTTTCGTGCGGCGTCATCGTGATCCTTCGTTTTAATCCGATATCGATCCTCTCCATCGCTTCGCTTATATCATCGAGCATAACCTTATCGCGCCCGTTCTTTGTAGCGACTAATGCGGCCTCTTTTACGATGTTCTCTATATCCGCGGGCGACCTATCTATCGCTTGTCTCGCAAGCCGTCCTATATTGAGCGATTTGTCGGCTTCGACCTTGCCAAGATAGTAAGTAAAAAGCTTCTCTCTGTCTTCAAGGCCCGGTTTTTCTATGTAGACGATCCTGTCGAAACGTCCCGGACGGCGTAATGCTCTGTCTATAGTGTCCTCGGGGGCGTTAGTGGCCCCGATAACTATAATATTCTGTTCCGGAGAAGGCTCGCCATGCTTATCTTTTAATTCCTGCAGTCCATCCATCTCCGCCAGGAGCTGGTTCTGTGTGGAGTTCGTCTCTTCTGTGCCGCCGAATGCCGAGAAGACTCTCTTGCGTGCGATGGCGTCGAGCTCGTCTATGAATATTATGCAGCCGCCGTTGCCGTACGCGAGCTCTCTCGCTTTTTTGAATAGCCCTCTTACGCGTGCCGCGCCGACCCCTACAAATATCTCCACAAATTCGCTGCCCGACATCGAGACAAAAGGCATCTCGGCCTCGGTAGCTATGGCCTTTGCCAGATATGTCTTGCCGCAGCCCGGAGGCCCGAACATCAGTATACCGCGCAGTATCTTACCGCCTATCTTCTTGACGCGAGCCCTGTCCTTTATCAATTGGACTACTTCCATCGCTTCTTCTTTGACATTCTCCATGCCTATGACATCGGACCACTTAATATTGACAAAATCGCCGCGCACCCTGAGCTTATTGCTTAGCTTCGAAAAGCCGCCTTTCATAAAGGTCATATACATGAAGACGAATATGATGGCGTTCAGCGCGACCATCAGGAGATTCACCGGCATCGTAGCGAGAGTAATATTCCTATAATACGACTCGAGCGAATTGAGTCCAACTACGGCCAGCACCACTACCAGCAGAACCGCCGCTATGATCGCCAGCTTTATCCAATACATCTTGAAATACATCTTCCATTTGCGCGGTATCATGTAACTCTCCTTATATCTTCTTTAGCTCTTCATCCAGTTCTTTTATGGCGCGCTCGCACTCTTCGGCCTTCGGCGATATACCATGCCACTGGGCCTTATTCTCTATAAACGAAACGCCCTTACCTTTTATGGTATGGGCGACTATTACCGTCGGCATCCCCTTAATTGTCCTGGCCTTATCGAATGAGGCTATAAGTTTTTCTATGTCATGACCGTCCGTCTCTATTACATGCCAGCCGAAATCTTTCCACTTATCCAGATAGGCTCCCATATCTTTTACTTCGCAGCAGAATCCGTCTATCTGCAATTTATTGTAATCTATGATGGCACATATATTATCTAATTTATAATGGGCCGCGGTCATCGCGGCTTCCCATACCTGGCCCTCATTCGTCTCTCCATCGCCCATGAGGCAGTATATTCTTGTATCCAGTTTATCGAGGCCGGCCGCCAGAGCCATACCATTGGCTATCGATAGCCCCTGGCCGAGAGAGCCGCTCGATATCTCTATTCCGGCAAGGCCTAACTGCGGATGGCCCTGTAATTTACTTCCAAATTTTCTTAAGTCCAAAAGATCTTCTTTATCAAAATAACCTTTTTCGGCGAGTATCGCATAGAGCGCGGGACATGCGTGCCCTTTGGAGAGCAGAAACCTATCCCGTCCGGGCCATTTGGGATCTTTTGGATCATTACGCATCTCATAATAATATAACGCGACCAGTATGTCGACTATCGATAAGCTTCCGCCGGTATGCCCGGAGCCGGAGAGCGTCAACATCTTCAGGACATCCTTCCGGATCCCGATCGCCTTCTTTTTCAAATCTTTAATATCAGGTCTTTCGGCCATCTCTTATTCTTTCTTTCTCTTTAATATGCGCTCAAAGTAGGCGTCCGGAGCTCTTCACTTCTTTGCGGTTAGAAGGCTCCGGACGACACTTTTGCTACTTGCTTCTATTTCTTCTTATGGCGATCTCTTCTCATTCTCTTTTTTCTTTTATGCTTCGCCATCTTCGCTCTTTTTCTCTTTCTTCCGCACGGCATGTTGTCACCCCCTGACTGCAATCTTGTATTGTGTATCGCGTATTGAGTATTGCGTTTATTTTTTACGCAATACACTATACTCAATACCCAATACTAAACCATCGCGTTCTCAGTAAATCACCTTATTCAACGGATACTCTATAATGCCCTCTGCACCCGCTCTCTTCAACTCCGGTATTATTTTTTTAGCCGTCTTTTCATCGATGATCGTATCCACGTCGCACCAATTAGGATCCGAAAGGGTCGATATCGTGGGCATCTTCATCGCCGGGAGGAGCGCTAAGACTGCCTTCAGGTTTTTCCTGGAGACATTCATCTTAAGACCGACCTTCTCCTCGGCCGTGATGGCCCCTTTTAGAAGCATGGCCATATTCTCTATCTTCGCCCGCTTCCACGGGTTCATCCAGCTCTTTCTATTGACTATAAGCTGTGTTGTAGATTCGCAGACGGTCGCCACCTCCCTCAGTTTATTAGCTCTGAGAGAAGAGCCGGTCTCGGTAACTTCCACTATAGCGTCTATTCCTATGATGGCCTTGACCTCCGTAGCGCCCCAGCTGAACTCTACCTTGGCCTTGACCTTATTCTTCTTAAGATAATTTTTTGTCACATTCACGAGCTCGGTGGCTATCCTCTTGCCGTTCAGATCCTTTACGCTCTTGACCTTTGAATCCTGCGGCACAGCGAGAACCCACCTGACGGGCCTCATACTCTGCTTCGCATATATAAGCTCCGCCACTCTTACGACGTCCGAAGAGTTCTCCAGGATCCAGTCGTTCCCTGTGATGCCGACATCCAGGATGCCATCCTCAACGTATCTCGACATCTCCTGGGCGCGGAAGAGTATCGCCTCTATCTCCTCATCGTCTACCGAAGGGAAGTATGACCTTTCGCTTATTCCTATAACGAAACCGGCCTTTTTAAACATCCTGACCGTCGCTTCCTGAAGGCTGCCCTTTGGAAGCCCTAATTTAAGTCTCTTTAAAGTATCTGCCATCTTATTCTCTCTTTCGTTAGTGACTATACTATCATACGGGAAGACACAAAGTCAATGGTTCGACGTTGCTCACCATAAGATCCTGAGCAAAGCCGAAGGATCAATATCATCGCCGCTTGTGGTCAGGGTTCCAGGACAACCTTAAGCGACTCTTTCGCCTCTGCAACCAGCCTGAACCCTTCCTGTATCTTCTGCAGTGGGAGCCTGTGAGTTATCAACGGTTTCATATCTAATTTACCGCTGGAGATAAGTTCCAGAGCTTCCGCGAGATCTTCGGCGGCCGCGCCATAAGAAGATGTGACGGTTATCTCGTTTCTCCACATATCCATAGTGGGAATTTCTATATTTTTATCCGGGATCGCGAAGAGCAGGATCGCCCCCTTACGGTCGATAGATCGAAAGGCCTGGCCTATCGCCGAGAGCGCCGCGGTGCAGATAATAATTTTATCGGCCTTTACATCGCCTGCTTTTTCAGCATGCAGAACTTCTCTGGCGCCGCATTCTTTGGCTTTTCTGAGCCGATATGCGTCTATATCCGTCGCTATAACTTCGGCACCCCTCAATCCTGCGACTAATATATTCAATAAACCTGATACGCCGCAGCCGAGCACCATTACAACTTGCCCCTTTTTGACATCGATAACCCTCTGGCCTCTGAGCGCGCATGCCAGCGGTTCGATCATTGTCGCTTCGGCGTAAGTGAGATCTTCGGGCAGGATATAGACCCCTCGCTCAACATTGATCCGGGGCACTCTGACAAATTCACTGTAGCCGCCTGGATCGTAATTGCCCGTGTGCAGAGTTTCACAGGCGGTATGATTTCCCGAGAGGCAATATTTGCATTCATTGCAGGCGACGTGATGGCTTACAAAGACCCTGAGTCCCGTGGTATATTTTGCAGACCTTGATTCCACGATGGTGCCGGCGATCTCGTGGCCCAGGACGCGCGGCGCCTTTTTGACGCGGTACCACTCCATGACATCGGTGCCGCAGATCCCGCTGGCGGCCACCTTAACGAGGATCTCTCCGTCCATTATCTTTGGTTTGGGGATATCTTCCAAGCGGATATCGGTATTACTGTAATATTTAGCGGCGAGCATCCTTCTTATCCTGCGTCGAACAACTCTTTTGCCTTCTTCACCGACGCGTTTTCATGGATGATCGCCCGCAGGGCCTTTGCCATCGCCGCCGGATGCGGACTTTGCCAGACGTTGCGGCCTAAATTAATTCCCACGGCCCCGCTCTGCATCCCGCTATGCACAAATTCCAGAACCTCGAGCGCGGTATCGCATTTCGGCCCGCCGGCGATGATCACCGGCACCGGACAGCCGCTGACAACTTTATCGAAATCTTTTTCGCACCAGTACGTCTTGACTACTCTGGCCCCAAGCTCGGCGGCTATGCGGCAGCTGAGCGCGAGATAGCGAGCCTGCCGCTTCTCCATCTCTTTGCCTACCGCGGTAACTGCCATCACCGGTATGCCGAAAGGCTCGCATTCATTAACGAGCATGGAAAGGTTCCCAAGAGTCTCTTTCTCGTAGTCGCTGCCGACAAATACCGATACACCGACCGCCTGAGCATTGAGACGGATTATCTCGCCTATAGAGGTTGTTAGTTCTTCATTGGCGAGGTCTTTTCCCGCCATGCTTGTGCATCCGGAGACCCTCAGGATGATAGGTTTGGAATTACATGGGTCGATAGCGGAGCGCAATACCCCCCTGGTGCAGAAGATGGCGTCGACATACTTCATTAACGGAGCTACCGTATCCGCCGGCTTCTCAAGCCCGGTCGTGGGGCCTTGAAAATATCCGTGGTCTATCGGCATAAAAAAACATCTGCCTTTAGGCATAAGCTGATTTAAACGATTCTTCATTCCCCAGTCCATTTACGCACCTCCAATTTTGCGAAGCAAGACTACTCTAACATATTGCTCTCGACTTTGTCAACCTCTCGGCATATTTCGTCCTTCAGGAGGCTGTGAGCACAAGGCCGCTTAACTCCGCTCTCTTCACAGCACGATAAAACTTTTCTGTTTCTGTAGTCAGTTTATCGCGGGTCCTGCCTACAGGCAGGCTGTAGACCTTGGGGTCACCCACCTTCAGCGGGCATAAATTTGGATTGGGCATCCAAATTTATTCGTAATAATTTTTACAAAAATTTTATTCCTTCAGAATTACAATTTTTTTTGCTATACCGCCATAAGGAGTAAAAATTATTTAACGCCGCTTCAGGTGGCTGACCCCAAGGTCTTCGCCTGCCCTCTAGTAGGAGGCGGAACTTCCGGACTCCCAGCCTGAAGCTGATGTGAAAAATTCTGACACCTTATGGCGGTATAGAAAAATTTTAATTTCCCGCAGGAAGTTAAAATTTGTCAGAATTTTTACATAACAAATTGGCATGCCCAATGCCGATTTGTGTCAGCGAAAGGCGGAGTTCGGAAGTTCTGCCTGAGTGTTGGAGTGGTACTCCGCAAGGTCTACAGCCTGCCCTAAGCGTTTTATTGCTTGAGTAAATGCGCGATATAAAATATAATCATTACATAAAGAAGGGGATATATGCTTAAATTATTCAGAAAAAAGATAGTGATGAAGACCATATTGTGGGGGCTCGTTATAATCATAGTGCCCGCTTTTGTGATGTGGGGCGGCGCCAGCATGTCGCGCTCCAAAGAGAAGGGCCCGAACTACGTGGGCATTGTAAACAACAGGAAGGTTTCGTTCGAAGAATTTAGCGCGGCGCTCACAGGCGTGAGGAGCCAGATAATACTGAATTACTTCAACCAGCCCAAGCTGCTAGAAGCTCTCCTCTCGAACAAGCCTATGCTCGCGAAGCTCGCGTGGGACAGGATACTGATGATGGAGGAGGTAAAAAAGGCCGGCATAAAGATCTCCGATAAAGAGGTCATCGAGGCTCTGCGCGGGCACCCTCTCTTCTTAAGGAACGGCGTATTCGATGACAGGTTTTACGCGTATATGCTCAGGAACAATATAGGCCTGGAGCCCAGAGCTTTTGAGGAGATAGTGAGAGGTAATATCTCTCTGCAAAAATTGTCCACGTCTCTTACGAAAGATATTAAATTATCTGACGAAGAGATCCTCGCTGAATATAATAAGGATCCTAAAAAGTCGAAGAGCACAGACGCGGAAACTATCGCTAAGGAGAAGGCAGAGTCTGCGAAAGTGATACTCGAAGCCAAATCCAATGCGATCATGGAGAAGTGGCTTAAAGGGTTGGAAGACAAGGCTAAGCTGGCGATAAAGCTGGAAGATACGGAGAAATATTACCAGTAGGGCGCTACGCGTTACCTATATAGACGTATTTGAGCTTCTCTCTCGCTATATGCGCCGCTCTCTTTAAGCTCTCTATCGGTGTGGGCGGCAGATCCATATTGTAACATGGAAAGTACCTGGATAGATGCAGCGGGACTGCCGGACCTAAATTAGAATATATCCAATCCACCATCTTCTTTATAGAATCTTCCGAATCGTTCAATGTCGGTATGATAAGGTTGGTCAGCTCCACATGACATGCCTTCGCCGAGAGCTTTATGACATCCAACACCGGCTTCAATGACCCCTTACATATCTTGAGATAAAAATCTTCGTCAAATGCCTTGAGGTCGATATTCATCGCGTCAATGTGCGGAAGCATTCCTTTCAAAGGCTCGATATTAACAAATCCGTTCGTCACGAGCACATTCTTTAATCCGTTTTGGCGGGCAAGCTTCGCGGTATCCAGGACGAATTCATACCATATGAAGGGCTCATTATATGTGTAGGCTACCCCGAACGAGTCGAGCTCCTTTGCCCGTTCGACCACCTCCAGGGATGTGATATTCTCCATAGGCCCGTCCACATCCTGCGATATATGCCAGTTTTGACAGAAATCGCAATGAAGATTACAGCCGCGCGTTCCTAATGAGAGGATATGCTCGCCGGGGTGAAAACGATAGAGGGGCTTCTTTTCTATGGGGTCTAGCGAGATGCCGGTGGTCTTACCATATACGAGGCTGTAGAGGATACCTTCAATATTCTGCCGGACGCCGCACGCCCCCTTGCCGCCGGGCCCGATCATGCATTCATAAGGGCATAGATGGCAATGGACCTTCCGGCCGTGGATCTCTTCGTAATACAGGGCTTCTTTCACCCCGCTCCTTTGGCAAAGTTACTATTTTTCTTGCCTATAACATTTTGTTTATTTACCAGCTCCATCTATAATCTTGCCATATACGGTTTTGTGCCAAAGGGGCGGGGTCATTTAAGGAAAGTTTTGAGCTCCTTCATGAATTGTCCGACGTCCCTGAACTGTCTGTAGACTGAAGCGAACCTCACGTAGGCTATCTCGTCTATAGAGTGCAGCCCCTTCATGACGAGCTCGCCTATATCCTGCGTAGAGACTTCCTTTTCGTGCTTCTTCTCCAGCTGCCTCTCGATTTCGTCGACTAATTTTTCCGCGCGCTTCATACTGACAGGCCTCTTCTCGCATGCGACGAGAATGCCGTTCATCAGCTTCTCGCGGTCGAAGGCCTCACGGCGGCCGTCCTTCTTTCTTACCATGAGGCCGATGCGCTCGACGTATTCATAGGTCGTGAAACGGCGTTTGCATTTCAGGCACTCGCGCCTGCGCCGGACGTTCGAGGCGTTGCGTGACATGCGGGAGTCTATGACGCTGTCTTTTTTATTGCCGCAGTATGGGCATCTCATTTAAAATTTATTATCCACCTTTGCGACGCCGAAATCATCCATACCGACGCATGTGTTCGGATTTACGTAAAGTCCGCCTTTTTTCAACGCCATGCCCTCGCATCCCGCCAATGTCATACAGATGAATATTACGATAAGTATCCTCATTTTGCGATGCGTACCTTTACTTTGGCTTCTTTCAGTATATCCCGCGCCATCTTATCCGGATAAGTGCCCTTTATGACTATCTCCTTAATGCCGGCGTTGATGACCATCTTAGCGCATATTATGCAGGGTTGGGTCGTGGAATAGAGCCTCGCGTCTTTTAAGCTCGTGCCATGAAGGGCGGCCTGTAGAAAAGCGTTCTGTTCGGCATGCAGCCCTCTGCAGAGCTCGTGCCTTTCACCCGAGGGTATCTTAAGCTTCTCGCGTATGCATCCGGTCTCACTGCAATGAGCTATTCTCGAGGGAGCGCCGTTATATCCGGTCGCGAGCATCCTCTTGTCTTTTACGAGCACGGCGCCCACCCTGCGTCTCAGGCACGTCGAACGTCTTGATACGAGGTCGGCTATACCCAGGAAGTATTCATCCCATGTAGGACGGCTATCATTCGTATTGCGTATTTTTTTCACTATTTTTCCATCCTTCTGATCAAGCTTTTATATAGCGGAAATTTTTTCACAAGAGTGCTGACCTCTTTACGGACTCCGGCGATATTCTTTTCATCGCGCGGGTTAGTCAATACTCTGTCTATAAGCCGGGCTATTTTTTTCATCTCCTGCTCCTTCATGCCGCGAGTCGTAACGGCAGGCGTACCGATACGGATACCGCTGGCGACAAAAGGAGACTGCTTATCGTAGGGGATGAGGTTCTTGTTGACTGTGATGCCGGTCCTGTCCAAAACTGTGGCCGCCTCTTTTCCTGTGATATTCTTGCTTGTCAGGTCGACTAAGAATAGATGCGTATCCGTTCCACCGGCGACGATCCTGTTCCCTGACTTAGCCAGTTCCAAGGAGAGCTCTTTGGAGTTTTTCAATATCTGCGACTGATATTTTTTGAATTCGGGGCGAAGAGCCTCTTTGAAACATACGGCCTTCGCGGCTATCACATGCATAAGCGGCCCGCCCTGCAGGCCCGGAAAGATCTGGCTGTCTATTTTTTTTGCGAATTCTTTTCTGCACATTATCATTCCGCCACGCGGGCCTCTTAAGGTCTTATGGGTGGTGGATGTTACAAATTCCGCGTACTCCATGGGGTTTTGATGAAGAGACGCCGCTACTAACCCCGCTATGTGAGCGATATCCACAAATATAAAGGCGCCTACGGAATCCGCTATCTCTCTGAATTTTTTGAAATCTATAGATCTGGGGTAAGCCGAAGCCCCTACGAGTATCATCTTTGGCCTGCTCTTTTTGGCGATCTCCGAGATCTCGTCATAATCGAGCGTTTCGGTCTTGCGATTAACGCCGTACGGGGCCATCTTATAAAATCTTCCTGAAAAATTATGCGGATGACCGTGCGACAGATGCCCCCCGCAGGCGAGATCCATCGCCATCACGGTATCGCCGGGCTCGAGCATCGAGAAGTAGACCGCCATATTCGCCTGCGTGCCGGAGTGAGGCTGCACATTCACGTGCTCCGCGCCGAAGAGTTTTTTTGCTCTCTCGATCGCCAGGCTCTCTACATCGTCCACGAATTCGCAGCCGTTATACCATCGCGCGTCGGGATAGCCCTCAGCGTATTTATTGGTAAGGACGGATCCCTGGGCCTCGAGGACGGCCTCGCTCACGAAATTTTCACTTGCTATCAACTCTATATTATCGTTCTCACGCTTCGTCTCGCTCAGAATAGCGTTATATATCTCACGGTCTTGTTTTTTTAAAATACCCATTACTTATTTTCCTTTTATCCTTCGACGCGCTCCTCATTTCATTCGTCGCTTGCTCAGGATTATCCCGAGCAAGGCCGTTGTTTAGTAGCAGGCCGCGTCGAGGGGTTTAGTTTAGACTCTATCTCTTTTATCTGTTTTACTCTCTTTTCGTGGCGGTCGCCTAACGGTTCGGCGATAAGCCAGACCTTGAGCATGTCGAGCGCCTGCTTGAAGTCGGAATAACTGGCGGCGAAGACTATGACATTGCAGTTATTATGTTCCCTCGCGGATTTTGCCATCTCTTTGTCATAACACGCCGCGGCCCTGACGCCATGGACCTTATTCGCTATTATCACCATACCTACGCCCGTCTTGCATATCAATATGCCCCTGTCGGCCTGACCATCTCCTACAGCCTTAGCCACATCAAAGCCGATCAACGGATAGTCGCAGGACTCCTTGGAGTGCGTCCCCAGATCGTCTACATCATACTTCTCTTTTTTAAGGTACTCGACGAGCTCGTTCTTCAGCTCATAACCGCCATGATCGCTTCCTATCGCTATCTTCAACTGAATGCTCTCCTTATATTTATAGGTCTTTGGCTATCCTGTTAATCTCTCTCTTTATTTCACTGAGAGTGCGTTCATATACCTCCACAGAATTACCTATGGGGTCGGATATATCCAGGTCTTCACAGGCCGCGGAATCGTCGCGGTGCCCGTATTGCCTCAACATATGCGTCTTGGATGCAGCCTCCGGAAGACGTCTTATTATCTCGTCCATATGATGGGTCGCCATAACAAGCATCAGATCGGTTTCTCTTATCATTTCCTCGGTAAGGGCTCTGGAATGAAGACCGGAGACATCTACGCCTTCGAGCTTCATAGCTTCTATCGTCTCTCTCGTAGGGCGGAACCCGTCTATGGCCCTCACGCCGGCAGAGCTCACCGCTATACCCTCTTTGCCGAGCCTTTTGAGGGCATCCTTCATGAGCCCTTCCGCCATTATAGACCTGCAGCTGTTCCCGGTACAAACAAAAAGGATGGACTTTATCTTATTCATTTAACGCTTTCGATAATTCCCCTTCTTTGATGGCACCCGCCCTCAGCACCTTATACGGATCGATCGTCAGATCCACTACGGTAGATTCGATCCCGACTGCGGTTCTACCGCCATCGATGACCATGTCGACCTTGTCTTTAAGGGGCTCCATAGCATCCTCTGCAGTGACCGGCGCCGATTGGCCGCTTAAATTCGCGCTTGGGGCTACAACGGGAACACCCGACACCCTTATGAGTTCGAGCGCGATATTATTCGCAGGCATTCTGAAGCCTATCTTCTCTCCCTCGTGCGACTTTAAAATTATCGTGAGAGGCCCCGGCCAGAATTTAGCCATTAACTTTTCCGCCGGAGGAGTGATCTCGCATCCCATATCCCGGATCATCTTAAGATCGGATATGTGCACTGTGAATGGCTTCCCTTCGGGTCTGGCCTTCACTCTACAGAGCCGCGCCACCGCCTTATCGTCGAGAAGATTCGCCGCTATTCCATAGACAGTCTCTGTCGGAAATACGACGAGCCCGCCCTCTCTTATGATCTGGGCTGCGGAGGCTATTCTTTTTTTATCCGGATTTACGGGATCTATTTTTATTACGGACATTTTCAATGAGCGATCTCTTTAGGTTTTCTAATTTTTTTGCCATAGCCTTATCGGTAACGCCCAGGATCTCGAGCGCCAATATCGCGGCATTCTTAGCGCCGGTCTTTCCTATGGCAACCGTTGCCACGGGCACTCCGGAAGGCATCTGCACTGTGGATAAAAGAGAGTCTATGCCTTTAAGTTCTTTCGTATCCATCGGGACACCTATTACGGGAAGAGTAGTGTGGCTTGCCACCACTCCTGCCAAATGAGCGGCGCCGCCGGCGCCCGCTATGATGACGGAGAATCCTTTTTGCCTCGCGTTCTTGGCAAATTTTGCGGTGTCATCGGGTGAGCGGTGTGCGGACAATATCTTGACCTCATAACCGACGCCATACTCCCTCAGCACCTTTACCGCTTCCTCCATCGTAGGCAGATCGGAATCGCTGCCCATCATGATAGCTACTTTGGCTCGTCTTATCATAAGTGCGCTCCTATTTTTTAATTTAAACCTTTAACCGCCCTAAAACCTATATCCCTGCGATAGTGCATCCTGTCAAAAGATATCTTGCCGAGTGCGTTGTAGCAATTATTAATAGCATCCTTTATGTCCGAACCCAGAGCTGTGACATTCAAAACCCGTCCGCCATTGGTTAAAAATGTGCTGGTGCCGTCGGTAGCACGCCTACCGGCTCTGGTCCCGGCATGGAAGACGACCACATCTTTCAGGGCTTTGACGAGATCTACGCCTTTGATCTCGATACCCTTTTTATAATCTCCCGGGTAACCTCCGGAGGCCGCCACAACAGAGACACACGGCCTGGGATCCCAGTCGAGCGAATATTTCTCCAGGCGCCCTTCTATCGACCTCATCATGAGATCTACAATATCACTCTTAAGCCTCGGCATTATAGTCTGCGTCTCCGGGTCTCCGAAACGGGCATTGAATTCAAGGACCTTCGGACCTTCTTTGGTCAGCATAATGCCGGCATAGAGCACACCCTTGTAAGGCTTGCCTTCCTGAGCCATGCCTTTTATCATGGGCGATATGACCCTCTCCATGATCTCTTTAAATATAGCATCGGTAACCACAGGCGCCGGAGAATATGCGCCCATGCCGCCTGTGTTGGGGCCTTTGTCGCCGTCAAAGACTCTCTTATGGTCCTGGCTCGAGGCAAGAGGTACCACGTTCTTACCGTCGGATACCACTATTATCGAGGCCTCATCGCCTATCAAACACTCTTCTATAATGATCTTGTTCGCCGCGTCGCCAAACAACCTCTTCACCATCATCTCGTTCACAGCATCTTTGACGGACGCTTTTGTATTACATACCAGAACGCCTTTCCCGGCGCAAAGGCCGTCGGCTTTCACTACCAAAGGCGCTTCTTTTCCGGAAATATATTTAAGAGCGGCGTCGGTATTATCGAATACTTTGAAGTCCGCGGTGGGGATACCCCATCTCTTCATCAGCTCTTTTGAAAATACCTTACTGCCCTCGATAAGCGCGCAGCTCTTTGAAGGGCCAAACACCTTTAAGCCTTCCGATTCAAATCTATCGACTATCCCGGCGACCAGAGCGGTCTCCGGTCCCACGACAGTCAGGCCTATCTCATTCGCTTTAGCAAAATTCAAAAGGCCGGTGATATCATCGGCCTGTATATCTACAAGTTCGGCAATTTCGGATATCCCGCCATTGCCCGGCGCGGAGTAGAGCTTATCACAGATCTTACTCTTTGCTATCTTCCAGCACAGAGCGTGTTCTCTTCCGCCAGACCCGATAACGAGTATCCTCATAGAATAGTTACTTCTCTGTTACCTCTTACCACCTGGCCGATGATGTAGCTCTTCAGGCCATTATCACTCAGGATACGCACCGCCCTTTTGGCGTCGCGCCTGGAGACCGCCAATACCATACCTATGCCCATATTGAGAGTGCGGTATATCTCTCTATCGTCGACATTACCTCTCTTTTGTATCAATGAAAATATCGGCTTTACCGGCCATGAATATTTATCGATCTCTATAGCAAGGCCTTTAGGGATTATGCGCGGCACCTTATCGTAAAATGCGCCGCCTGTTATATTTGCTATCCCCTTTATATTGATCCTCTTTTTGAGCGCAAGCACTCCTTTGGCATAGAGACGCGTCGGCGCTAAAAGCTCTTTCGAATGCCGCTTTAGCTCTTTTTCCGTCAATATCTTCCTGATCAGGGAGTAGCCGTTAGAATGCGGGCCGCTCGACTCGAGGCCTACTATGGCGTCGCCTAAAGATATGCTTCTGCCGTCTATTATTTTAGATCTGTCGACTATACCCACTCCGAAACCGGCGAGATCGTATTCTCCGTCCTTATACATGCCCGGCATCTCGGCTGTCTCTCCGCCTATCAAGGCATATCCGGCCTCTACGCACGCTCTCGCGATACCGCCTACAATATCTCTTAAGACACGGCTCTTTATCGAGCCGGTAGAGATGTAGTCGAGAAAAAAGAGTCCCTCCGCGCCCGAGCAGAGAATATCATTGGCGCTCATGGCGACGAGATCTATACCGACCGTGTCATGTTTATTTGCTAAGAACGCGAGCTTGAGTTTTGTTCCGACGCCGTCTGTAGAGGATACGAGGATAGGGTCTTTAAATCTCTTTATATCCGGGCGGAAGAGGCCTCCGAAGCTTCCTATATCGCTTATCACGCCTTTTATAGCCGTAGACTTCGCAAAGCGCTTATAGTCCTTCACAAGCGCGTTCGCTTTATCGATATCCACCCCGGCCGCCTTGTAAGTTACTCTCTTCACTGTTATTTCGCCTCTATTCTGTTACGAATAAAACTTTTCTGTTTCTACAGTTAATTGTTCGCGGGTCCCTGCCTGCCGGCAGGCAGGCTGCCACTGGATCTCCCAAATTTTCCGTGGGGGGTGCAAATACCCAACTGTCGATCAACGCGGATTTCCTGAACCCCCCATCCCCCACGTTAAAATTTGTTCTTCCCATCCAATGTCACCCGCGTCTGGTATTGCAAAGAACAGAAAAGTTTTATTCAACTCTCTTCAAAAGTAATTTTTCGCTTCATGTCGCAGGCGAACCTTGCGAGGGATACGCCTGAAGCGGCTTTAAATAATTTTTACTCCTTATGGCGGTTTAGTAAAAAATTGTAATTCTGAAAAGAATAAAATTTTTGTAAAAATTATTTAGAATGAATTTGGATGCCTAATCCAAATTCATGTCCGCGTAAGCGCGTACCCTCGCAAGGTTCGCCGTCTCACTTAAAGCGAAAAAAACCATCCCTATTCCATTACTCTGCGGAGCACTTCCTGGTACGCGCCTTCGACATTGCCCAGGTCACGGCGGAATCTATCTTTATCGAGCTTCTCTTTCGTCGTCTTGTCCCAGAGCCTGCAGGTGTCGGGGGATATCTCATCGGCAAGTATTATCTTGCCCTTGCATCTTCCGAACTCCAGTTTAAAATCTACGAGGATCAGGTTCTTCGAATCAAAGAACTTCTTCAAGAGGTCGTTTATCTTGCAGGAATACTTCTTTATCGTCTGGAGCTCTTTTGCTGTCGCTATACCGAGCGCCTTGACATGATCGTCGTTTATCAGCGGATCGTGCAGGGCGTCTTCCTTAAAGTGCCATTCCAGGACCGGCTGTTTCAATATTATGCCTTCATCAAGGCCCAATAGCTTAGCCATGCCGCCGGCCACAATGTTTCGCATAGTGACTTCTATCGGCACGATCTCTACCCTCTTCACAAGCATATCTCTGTCATTCATACGCTTCATGAAGTGCGTCGGTATACCCTTCTTCTGAAGAAGGGTGAATATCTTTTCCGATAGTTTATTATTCACGATGCCCTTATTAATGATGGTGCCGCGCTTCGTAGCGTCGAATGCCGTAGCGTCGTCCTTAAACTCCTGGATGAGGAGGTCCTTCTCTTCCGTCTCGTACAGCTTCTTCGCTTTGCCTTCGTAGATCTGTTTTAATTTCTGCATAAATCCTCCGTTTAGATCCCCACTCTCCTGAATATCCTATCGACGCTCCTGATATAGTACTTGATATCGAACATCTCCTCTATCGCCGAGGTACCCAGAATAGAACGTATCTCGCTATCCGCAAGAAGCGCATCCACAAAATCTATCTCATCCTTCTTCGCGACAAATGCCGCGCGCTGGACCATGTCATAGGCTTCGTTGCGGCCGGCGCCTCTATTCACGAGCTCCAGTAATATCTTTCCTGAAAATATAAGGCCCTTAGACCTATTAAGGTTCTCGAGCATCCTGTCCTCATTTACGACGAGCTTTGCCACAAGCCTTGAGAAATTATCCATCATATAATCGAGCAGTATGGTAGAGTCCGGGAGTATCACTCTCTCCGCCGAAGAGTGTGAAATATCGCGCTCGTGCCATAATACCATATCATCCATGGCGGCGTGCGCATTGGCTCTCAGGATTCTGGCAAGGCCCGCCATTCTCTCGCAGAGTATAGGGTTCTTCTTGTGCGGCATGGCGCTCGAGCCCTTCTGCCCCGCGGCAAAGAACTCTTCGACTTCACCTATCTCCGTATGCTGCAGATTCCTGAATTCAGTGGCAAACTTCTCAAGCGAAGTGCCCGTGATAGCGATGGTCGTTAAAAATTCCGCGTGACGGTCCCTCTGCACTATCTGGGTCGATATTTTCGCCGCCTTTAAACCCATCTTTTTACACGTATATTCCTCAACGAACGGATCTATGTTGGCATATGTCCCTACGGCGCCCGAGATCTTGCCGACGCTGACGATCTGACGCGCTTTTTTCAAACGCTCGAGATTGCGGTTCATCTCATCAAAATAGAGGGCCATCTTGAGCCCGAATGTGAGCGGCTCGGCGTGGACCGAATGCGTGCGGCCTATCATCAGGGTCCTTTTGTGCCGTCTGGCCTTATGTCTTAATATCTTGAGCAGCTTCTTCGTATCTTCGATCAATATGTCGCAGGCCTCCTGCATCTGAGCGGCAAGCGCGGTATCGAGGACATCGCTTGAGGTGAGCCCCATGTGTATAAATCTGGCGTCATCCCCTACATATTCCGAAACATTTTTGATAAAAGCGATGACATCGTGATTGGTCTGGAGCTCTATCTCCTTTATCCTCTCAACGTCAAAACGGGCTTTTCGCTGGATCTGCGATAGGGAGGCCTTGGGGATCTTGCCCATCTTGGCAAGGGCCTCGCAGGCATATATCTCTACATCGAGCATCTTCCTGAAACGATTCTCTTCGCTCCATACGCCCGACATCCTGGGGAGTGAGTATCTGGTTATCATATGAGGAGATTATTTTATATTATTATGGTGGGGCTGTCAATATATTCAGCCCGGTGTAAATTACACCGGGCTGATGGGAAATCGAGGCCACACTATCCTCTGTCATCCTGAGGCCCCGAAGGAGCCGAAGGATCTGTTTTTTGGATTCTTCGGCTTCGCCTCAGAATGACGAAGTCTTTTTATGCTTATTTCTCTTCGTGCGTATTCTCTGCGACGAACTTCTTTATCTCTTCAAGATTTTCTATTATCAGCTTTGCTTTGTTCAAACCGAACGAGAACGGGAACTTATCATCCTCGCTGCGTCTTAATATCAGAACGGGCTTGCCCTTAAACTCGCCGAGCTCAACCATTTGCGCCTCCTTTATTTAACGATATGTTACACTATGAAATTGACAATGTCAAATTATTAACGTAGAATAGGCAAAATTAAACCGGAGGAGATATAATGTTAAAGTTCAGGAATAAAGTTTTGATCATCGGATACGGCTCTGTCTCAAAATGCACCCTGCCGATACTCTTAAAGCATGTCGATATACCCTGCAAGAATATAACGATAGTTGATTTTGCCAACAAGAAGACTGAATTAAAGGACTGGATCAAAAAGGGCGTGCGCTATTCACAGGAGAAGATCACTCCGATAAACATAGCTCAATTGCTCTCTAAGTATGTCTCCTCTGGCGGGCTCATCATAGACCTTGGCTGGAACATAGGCTGTAATGATATTCTGACGTGGTGCCATGACAACAAGGTCCTCTACATCAATACTTCGGTGGAAGAATGGGACCCGTATGGGGACATTCATAATAAGAGCCCATTTAAAAAATCGCTATACTACCGCCAAATGCTGCTCCGAGATATGGTCTCTAAATGGAATGACGGCGCGACGACCGCGGTCGTGGATCATGGCGCGAATCCGGGCCTGATATCGCATTTTACTAAAAAAGGTATTGTGGATATAGCCGTAAAGGTTATGCGCGATAAGACTACGACGAAGAAAGAGTCCTCTAAGCTGGGGAGACTGCTGCGCGAAAAAAGATACTCTCAGCTCGCGATGGAGCTGGGTATAAAGGTTATACATTGCAGCGAGAGAGACACTCAGATAGCAAATAGGCCTAAAAAGGTGAATGAGTTCGTGGGAACATGGAGCATAGAGGGCTTGAGAGAAGAGGGCGTATCTCCTGCGGAGATGGGATGGGGGACTCACGAGAAGAAGCTGCCGGAGCTTGCGAATATCCCGCCCTATGGGCCTAAAAATCAGATCTTTCTGTCACAGATGGGTATAAATACCTGGGTCAGGTCATGGGTGCCGCATCAGGAGATAGTAGGCATGGTGATAAGGCATGGTGAAGCATTCTCGATATCCGATAAGCTCACCGTATGGAAGAACGGGAAAGCCATATATAGGCCGACCGTCCACTACGCTTATATGCCGTGCCACGAAACGATCTCCTCGCTTCATGAACTGCGTTGCAGGAACTATGAGCTGCAGCCGAAATTAAGAATAATGGATGACGAAATAACGAGCGGCGATGATATTCTGGGCGCTCTCCTGATGGGGCATAAATACAACTCCTGGTGGACGGGAAGCATCTTGAGCATCGACGAATCCAGAAAATTGGTGCCGCATCAGAACGCCACAACGATGCAGGTAGCTATCGGTGTCGTCTCGGCCGTCATGTGGATGATCGAGAACCCTCATAAGGGAGTCTGCGTTCCTGACGATCTGCCCCACGAATATATATTGAATATAGCAAAACCGTACCTCGGAAGATTGGCCTCTCTCTCTTCCGACTGGACGCCTCTAAAAAATTACAGAGTATTTTTCAAAGAGAATCCGAAAGCATATCTCGATAAGAAGAATATATGGTCTTTCGATAATTTTCTGTTCAAAGATTAAAAGGAGAATAAATTGGCCGATATCCTAAAGATAGCTAAGAAAAAAGGCACTCCCGTATTTATACTAGACCATAATAAGATAAGAGAGAATTACCGGGAGTTCAAAGAGGCCCTGCCTAGGGTCCAGGCGTACTATGCGGTAAAAGCAAATTCCAACCCCGAAATAGTTAAGACCCTGTATAAGATGGGCGCAAGTTTCGACGTCGCCTCATTCCCGGAGTTCATGGTGGTGCATGAGAATATAAAGAATCTTCCGGAAAAGAAGAGGCAGGATTTTATATGGGATAAGATAATCTACGCCAATACGATAAAACAGGAAGAGACCTTAAGAAAGCTCGATCAATATAAGCCTCTTGTGACCTATGACAATATGGCGGAGCTTCATAAGATAAGAAAGCATTGTCCGCACGCCGGGTTGGTCTTACGGATACGCGTTCCAAATACCGGTTCGATGGTCGAGCTCTCATCCAAATTCGGCGCCCATCCGGGTGAGGCGGTGGACCTGATCCTTGAGGCATTCAAGATAGGCCTTGTGGTAGAAGGAATAAGCTTCCATGTGGGAAGTCAATGCAACAACTTTGAAAATTACATGCAGGCGATCCAGCTTGCTTCATCAATATTAAAAGAGGCTGAGTCGCGCGGGCATAAGATCAACATCCTCGATATAGGCGGCGGATTCCCCGTAAAATATAATAATAAGGTAAAGTCCTTCAAGACTCTCGCGAGAAAATTGAACGCCGAGATAGACCGGCTCTTTCCGAAGACGATGGAGATACTTGCCGAGCCCGGTAGATTCATGGTGGCCAATGCGGCGACCTTAGTCACAAAGATAATAGGAAAAGCGGTCCGTGACGGTAAGACATGTTATTATCTGGACGATGGCGTCTATCACACATTCTCAGGTATTGTCTTTGACCACTGTGTATATCCCCTCAAGGCATTTAAGGACGGCCCTACGAAGGTCTGCTCCGTATTCGGGCCTACTTGCGACGCATTCGATACGATCTCTGTGGCCGAAGAGCTTCCGGAGCTGGAGATAGGAGATTATCTATATGCTGAAAATATCGGCGCATACTCGATCGCTTCCAGCACCTACTTTAACGGATTTCCTCCGGCTAAAGTAATTCATATAAATAAGTAGTCTTTTTTAACAAATAAATGGGGCACCCTTAAAAGGATGCCCCATTATCACGATTAAACTCTTTTATTCGTCTATTCTACCTTCGCGCTATCAGCCGGCTTATACGCGGCCGCGTCAAACATCGTTCCGCAAAATGTGCACAAATGGCACGCACAATCAACATCATCCAGATTCTTACCGCAATTAGGACACTTCATATACTTACCTCCCGATATTTGTCCGTTTTTAAACCTTTTTACAAAGGAGCGAAAAAAAATCCGTACAGCCTCCATCGGCTCTACGTTAACTCCCCTCTCAAGCCTCATATAAGTGTATCATATGTTAAGGAAAAAGCAAGGGAGCGCAGGCTTTAAAACGGGAATGGGAAGATAGATCGTACCCCCCACCCCGTAAGCTTGAGAAAGATTAAAAGAGTTGGTTTTGATGTTTTTTTAGGATTGGAAGAGCTTGTCAATAATAATAGAGTTAAGGTTGTTAAACCGATCCCGCCCAGATTGGTTCACACGTTGAGGCGGGAGAGCGTCAAAGGGAAAAACTACGTTTTTCCCTTTGAAATTTAAAAACCCTATACGTAAGTTATGGTATAGGGTTTTTAAATTGGTAGCGGGGGTCCGATTCGAACGGACGACCTTCGGGTTATGCTTACTACTACGGCTTTCGCCGCGCCTCTAAGGCTTTGTAGTCTGGACTATACCTTCATCCTTCTCGTTAGTACT
>Ga0268276_1001307_pt1 | contig 25115 bp, 23 predicted proteins | sample saktaG_4_FD_190145 | JGI IMG/M metagenome (GOLD analysis project Ga0268276, IMG submission 190145) | Saline water microbial communities from Sakinaw Lake, British Columbia, Canada - sak_2010_1_5_45m | ecosystem: Environmental > Aquatic > Non-marine Saline and Alkaline > Saline ... | reverse complement strand
ATGAAATAAGAATGAAATAAGAATGAAATAAGAATGAAATAAGAATGAAATAAGAATGAAATAAGAATGAAATAAGAATGAAATAAGAATGAAATAAGAATGGAATAAGAATGAAATAAGAATGGAATAAGAATGAAATAAGAATGAAATAAGAATGGAATAAGAATGAAATAAGAATGAAATAAGAAAATTTTGATATGCTAAATTAAATAGTTAGTATGTGCAAGGTTATAAAAAAATAATATTTCAAGTATTTATACACGAATTTATAAAATATTATTTTTAAATCATGTCAAACATTATAAACCATATTAGAAACTGGTATAATATATTGAGAAGTTTGCCGCCTGATGTAAGAGACGCTGCAATTGGGGCGATTGATCGCGCCGCCTATTTGTACCAACAATTCCCCCCAAATGAAAGTGACGCCGAATATGAGTCAAGAATGATGAATTTAGATAAAACTTTGGACGATGCTTTGGACGCAATGGAAGAGTCAATGAAACAGAAACAACCAATCATAAAACAAGGTGGTTCTTCAAGAAAACGCGTAAGAAAGCAGTTCAAAAAATCAAAATCAAAATATACGACAAGACGCCGGCAATAAAAGATTTATTTTCAAAAAAAATAATATACAATAAGAGTTTAAACCCATCTTAATAATTTTATTATTGTATAAAATTATTAAGCGTGTTAAAATGGACAATTCAAACTTGAATTACAAGATAGTTCCTAAAAAATATTATGTTATTGAAGGAGAGGATGAAAACGAGGGGCAAAGTTGTGAAAATGATTTTTTCAACAAGTTGAAGTTCATGACTCAGAGTAAATGTGTGGGACACGACAGCGTTAACGATACCGATACTGATAACAATTGTTTGCTAACAAAAGAGGCATTAAATGACATTCACGTCACTTTAAATTGTGGTCATAAATTCAATTATATTCCATTGTACAAGGAGGTGGTGATTCAAAAAACGTCGGCAGGCATGACTACAAATGGGTATTATAATTCGTGCACACTACGTTTAAATGAAATGAAATGTCCATATTGTCGCAGAGTGCAAGACAAGCTGTTACCATTTTTGAACTATGATAATATTAAAAGACTTAGGGGGGTTAATGGTCCAGAGTCATTGTGCATGAAATCACGAATGTGCGAGCACGTTGAAACTGCTAGTAAAAGAAAGAATACTAAGAAAAAAATATCAGATTCGTGCGAATGCAATGCGATTCATGTGGTAAATGGCGCATACTATTGTAAAAAACATTGTGATCAGCAACTGCAAGAGAAGGAGCAACTGCAACAACAAGAAAAAAAAGAAGAAACATCTTCATCTTCTACAACAATTGAAAGTGAAAATGAAAATGCGATTGTGTGTGGTGTAATAATCAAGACGGGTAAAAAGAAGGGGCTGCCGTGCACAAGTTCTTCAAAGTGTCGCATTCATGCGCATTTACGCAAAAACGTTGTTGTTGCAACGTGTGTAGATTAACCGTCCAGATATTTTTATTTAAATTTAAATTTAGTGGCGTCGTTTAATACTTTTATTTTTATTTTTATTGTAGTGACGATTGTCTTGTCGTTTTTTTGTTTTTTTGCCACCGTGAACCTTCGAGGGGTATATTTTTTCAAACATAGTTTGTAATGTTTGAAATTTAGGATTGTGTGTTTTTTTAATCAGTCCTTGTTCACGTTGTTTGTGAGGACTTGCATTTGACGGTATTTTTTTAACCAATTCTTTTACCACACTGGTTGTGAAAGCCGAACACGATGTATCAATGATTAGAACGTGTTTAAGGTCCGGTATAACTTCGCATAATTTCTTTACTAGGTCAAAAGTTGTAATATTATACTCGGCTTTTTTGCAATCAAAAAAATCAGGTATTTTAATTATTGTACTCAGCGGACTTGTTACTCCATTGTACACCACTTGAATAGAATCATCTATACCGGCATTAATGTCTGGTTCAACTCCTGGACCACATGAGTATCTTTTATTAAGGAATCCATTTTGTTTGTCGGATATAAGAATGTTATAAACTCCTGGTTCATAAAATCTTTCTAATATACTTTCGCCGGGTCTTTTTTTCCAAAAGTTAATTTGTTTTATCCCCAGATTTAATTTTTTGTCTTTGGTAACTTCTTGTACTTTTTCAGAAATATCTTTTATTTTAATTCCTATTTTAATTCCTTTTTTCGCCGCATTTTCTATCATTATACTCTCATAAAAGCTATTCGGTTCTTTTTCGAGTATCGCTTCTATAATGGCATCCTTTTTCATTTTAGCTAATCCCTTAATTTTCATTTTAATATTATCACAATATATTTTCAGGTCATCGACCGTCATCGCTTCTAATGTTACGCGACGAAATGACTTTAAAAACTCTGTATTGAATTTTTCGAAGTGTTTTGTCTTATGACAGACAGTAGAGCCGATGTCAGATAAATATAATGAAGAGACAGACTCTAATGTATTATTTACGTTTGGTGGATATTTCAAAACATTACGGGAACTTACAAATGCGCCATGTGTGTGTATAAGAACAATGACTCCGCGCGGAAATGATGAATTTCCCGATGTCCAATTTATTGGAAGTTCTGCGATATCTCTAGTATCGTCATAAATAAATCGAGTGTGTGGGTTTTCAGTTCTTGCTTTTGCATTAAGCGTCCTCAAAAATGTCATTTGTGTCTTGTTTAGGTTTTTCATGGGAGTTTTTTTATTGGGAGTTTTTTTATTGGGAGTTTTTTTATTGGGAGTTTTTTTATTGGGACTAGCATCTGCATTATATTTTTCATTAGTTGCATAACGAATCATTTTGCCCAAATTTTTTGGGTCCAACTTTGACACTGCATCGGAAATCTCTTTCTGAGTTGTTGCGTGTTTTATTGAATCGAGTATGGCGAAGGCATCCTCTTGTTCAAAAGCTGTGCGTGGTATTTTTTTTTCTTCTTCTAATAACTGTTTTGAAAATGCCTCATCAGTGGCAGCCTCATCAGCGGCAGCCTTGTCAGCGGCAGCCTTGTCAGCAGCAGCCTTGTCAGCGGCAGCCTTGTCAGCGGCAGCCTTGTCAGCAGCAGCCTTGTCAGCAGCAGTCTGTTTACGATAAGACCAACTAGCAGTAGAAATTTGGGGTGTTTTTTTACGTGTTGTAGCCTTTTTGGACGTTTTTTGTTTTTTTCCAATTGCAAATTCATCATATTCGTCAGAAGTGGGTATTTTTGTTGTATCTTCAAATGCAAATGCATCATCGGAAGTGGGTATACTTGTTTTACTTGTTGTCGCATTTTTTATGGGTATTATGGATTGTTTATCTTCGTAATTACTTCCTAAAGGTGTAGTAAATTTTTTTTTTAAAAATGACAATGACATTTGTTTTACTCTACTATATATATGTATATATAAAAAAATATGATATAGAAACAAACGGCGTTATTATAATAACCGACTGTAATATATTGCTAATCACAACAAATCATGTTCAGCATTCAACATTTTTTGAATAAGGGAGATGGAGACGAAAATAACTATAGTTTGTTTCGAATGTTGGAACCGACGGAACAAGAAAATAAAAATAATCAAGAAAGCAATGAAAGCAATGAAAATAAAGGAACTCAAGACAATGAAGTTGTGGTGGTGACCGCCACGCCTGAAATAATGAGACAAATTTTAATAGATAAATGTGCAGAAAGTGATTATGATTGGCTTTATACGGATTGGAACGTGCGAGGTATTTTGCCGAGTCCCATGCGTCTAGTCATGTTTCGCCCGAGCATGTGCCAGTTATGCGGAGTGATTGATGAAAGTATTGGACATTCGCAGTTTTATGCAGGACATGTTTATGAGCACACAGGATTCAACTTTTGTTCTCATTGCAAAGACAAGTTTTTCAGCGCATTAAAGGCGCGGGCAGAACCCATATGGGAACTATTACAAGACGAGACATTGCGCGATTTTTGGGCACCGAGAACGCGACGCGACCCTGTGACAAATGAACGATTGTATTCTGGAAAATACAAGTATGAAAAATGGAGGGCGGTATCAAGATACGTTTCCTATTCTATTGATAATACAAAAGGAATTCCAGGTGTAGAAAATGCGCCATTTATTTATTGCGAGATGAATGACGCGATTGTGGGCGAGATTTCCAAGTCGATTCCTGTATCGGATATTTTGAAATCGAATTATAATGCGTGCAAGAATGGTTTTTTTGACCCGTCTTATGACCCGAACGACGATGACCCGATCAACACGTTGGAACTTGCGGATGATGCGAAGATTGTGCTTTCAAAGGTTCGTTCAGTGCAACAGTACTCGTAATCATGCAACGTGTATAAGTTTGTAGTTGTGCGTATCGGGAATGATGTCACGAATCTTGTGTTGAGGTCCGCATGGTCCAAACCATCGATTCGGGGCAATTACAAGTTTATCGGGGTTGCTGTTCACATAAGATGCCCACCAGCTGTAAGAGCTGTTTGCGATGATGTTGTGACTGCACGCAGACATTAGCCAAAAACAGTATTCATCGTCTGGGTTATCGATAATTATTTTATGGGGAAGATTTTTAAACAGCGGTTCATTTTGAATGAATTCGACATCATCAGAGAATATAATGAATATACTATTCTCTGTTGAAAAATGCGATATGGCGTCTAAATAGTATTTCATGTCGAGGTTAAGGTGAATGTGTGGCAAAGGTAAATAGTCGGTTCTTCTCACGTGAATGGACACGGGAACGAGGGCGTTGTTATCGTTGTTGTTATTTTTAAATTGGTGAATGAGGGATTCAGTTGTTTTGGAATAGGGATTATGTAACATTTTAATAAATTCTGTTTTATAACTGTCAAAATACTTGTAAGATTGAAAGTACCCATGAATGCAGTTGTTTATGCGAGAGTCGAGATGAATAGTGTCATAAAAGAAATTGGTTTCATTATATGTAATGTTATAATTTCGATTTGTAGTGGAGTTTAATTGAAAGTTTTTAAACATGTTGTATTTAATAATATTTTTTCTTTTATCGTTCCACGGGTTAGAATAAAATATTAAAGATGAATTATTATTTTTAGATAATGAGTAACAAGTTGCTACAATAAATAGTAAATTTCCCATTCCACCCATCAAGTGCCCGGTTATTTCTGTCGTTGTATTTCTCGCGTGTTGTTGTTTTTGCATATGTTTATTTGTATATTTTTTATAATACTTATTACATAATTTATTAATAATATCTTTATGTTATTATGCCAAACATGTATAATTCTAACTTATAAGTTATATTCAGGATTTAATATTGTTTTTTTATTTTATAACATTATTTAACAAAATAAAAAATGGGTGTGAGTGAAATTGGCCGCGAATGTTGTGTGTTTGGACTGTGTGTTTATAATAATGAGCCTGGATTACCGAGTGTGCTATCAAATATTGTGAAAATCATGGAGTCAAAATTATTTCACAAGGTTACTGTGGTTGCATTTTACGATGATTCTTCAGACAAGTCAGATTTAATTTTGAAGATGTTCAAAAAAAAATATGAAAGTGTGTGCGCAGACACTTTTAAAATGATAATTATTGATAACAGTTCAACCAGTCGAAAAATGCGCATGGATTTTGGCGCCGGAGGCAACGCGGCTACAAGAGTCTTAGATTCCGGAAGAACTGCGAGAATTGCTGTTGCAAGAAATGGCATATTGCATGTTATTAGGGGGTTGCATAAAACCGGATTTCCCCATAAGTATTTTATTATGATGGACAGTAATGAATACGCATGTGTTGGACAAATTAATATACCCACACTTTGCAGTGCGATGGAGCGTTCAGATGAATGGGATAGTGTGTCATTTAATAGGGAGGCGGGATATTATGATTATTGGGCGTTATCTTATGACAAGTACATTTATAGCATATATCATATTGTGAATAAAGATGAAACAATACATAATATTAGGAGGGATTTTGAAGTCAAGTTGAACAATGCGAAAAGTGCAAAAAATGATAATAAAAATTATGAATTCATACCTGTGTATTCTTCATATGATGGTTTTGCGATATATAAAAGTGATAAGTTTTTGAATTGCAGTTATAGTTCAAACATTGACATCAGGTTGTTTCCAAAAAACTTACTTCCGAAACAGATAATTAATAAGTTTACAAATGATTGTGAGCACAGGAAGTTTCATTTAGAAGCAATAAAAAAGAATAAAGCGCGCATTGTTGTTAGTCCACTTTCGATATTTTATAAATTGCCGATAAAAAATCCGGGATTGCGAGGTCCGGCTTGAAATTTTTAAATAGATTTTACATCGTATTATCCATGTAACTAAATTAAATAAATTAAATAAATATTTTTTTATGTTTCATGCGATTTCGAGTTCGAGTTGATTTTTTATGTTTCATGCGATTTCGAGTTCGAGTTGATTTTTTATGTTTCATGCGATTTCGAGTTCGAGTTGATTTTTTATTTTTTTTATACGTATTTTTTATATTCGTTATTAAATGTTGTTTCCTTTTTCCTCTCCGTTCCCCTCCACTATCAGCGACATCTTCATTATCGCTATGATAAGGTTCCGCCTCCTCATTATCAACACCACGACATCCTTTAAACATAATCAATTTTTCATCTTCGGGATACAACGCTTGTATTCTTTTTAATATGTTATCACAACTTTCTGTTTCATAGAGAGAATTATATTTTTGATAATCGTATTTGAATACGTTTTTTTTATCATACTCGGGCATATAACGCGACATGATTTCAGAGTGCTTTTCTAACTGCTTGTCTATTTGTCGAAATCTTTTAACACTTAAGAAGACGAAATAAAGTTTATTTCTTTTATCCCTATTCTCATCCTCGTCTTTAAAGAATACTGCTTCTAGCCCAACATCACCGTGTGTTTGAAAATAATCAAATGCACTAGTAGTATTGTCTCTTTCCCATGTTACAATACTATCATAATAATGTTGTAATGTCATAACATCTATTCCTTGACATCTCAGTACATCTTCTTCTATTTCTCGAGGACTTTTAGTATAATCCAAAGAATTGCAAAATAACCTTCGCTGTGTTTTAAGATTTTCAAATTGCGAATCAAACTCTGGTTCATCTTTAAAATGTGTTTTATACACCTGTAAAGGAATGACAGTAGTATCATCGGGTTGGCGTGACTCAAATTCAATAATTTTTTTTTGAAACTCGGTTGTTTCTGGATACATCTTTTCCACAGCATGAGCTCGAGTCAATATTTGCATTGAAATATCCTGATATGTACCATCTGGTTGAGTATTATCAATCATGAAAATACCTTCTTTTTCTTTTTTTTTTTTTGTAAATCCAAAAAAATCTTGATTAGTAACTTTACCTCTACCTTTATCCCCACATCTTACTCGAATAGATTTAGATTTATCCTTGAGTGGATAAAATAATTCTGTATCCCGATATCTTTCTGCCAATTTAACATATGAACCTACAACAACATCTTGTGAAGATATTTGCTTTATATCTGATAATAACTTTTCCAACTCGAATAACTCGTTGTTGTACATTGCGATGTCCCCTAGTTTAGACACTGTCAATACACACATATTACGTTCAAAATTAATTTGTTCTTCACTACATTCACTGTGTCCGATAATAACAAAAATGCGAGTGATTTTTTTATTCATAATTTCATCTACTCTTTCTTTATCTTTTCTTTCTTTATATATTTTTTTACTGTATGCTATACTTTCCTCAATAAGCGCTAGAGTTTTATCAGGGTTCTCAAGTCTACTTAATAAACAACTTATAATTTCTCTTAATGCACTATTTAGTGTATTTAGTTCTTCATCTTCAGGAATATTCCACGAAGATTCAAACGTTAAACCGTTGACGTAATACGGCCTTCTTTCTACTCCTTCTTCTTCCACGTATTTAACAACCCAAGGATAAATATTTTCTGGACATTCCTGTAAAGTTTCATTTGTTTTAAAATTCATGTAACGCTCAGTAGGATTTTCATCAGTAGGTGCCGCCGCCTCCGCCGCCGCCTCCGCCGCCGCCTCCGCCGCCGCCTCCGCCGCCGCCGGCAATACAATCCAAGTATTGTTGTTATTAAAAATAATCTTTTCAAAAATGGATACTATCAATGGTATATTTTCAATAAAGTTATGTACTGTTATATTTTTGATTTGTGGAAAGATTTCACTAAATTGCAAAAAAGAATATGTTTTGATATGAGGAAACCCTCCACTTTCACCCATTTTAAGAACTCTTTGTATATCTAATTTTCCATAATAGTTGGGTGTCGGATTCGTATCAGGTGGGGCTATTAAATTCAAATTAAAAATAATAGAATAATCTGGCCAGCAAAGTATTGGAAATAATTGAACAGTATTATCCATGTAACTAAATTAATTAAAATGAGATATATTCACACAACTGTTATATTACAAATACATATTTATTTAATTATTATAAATTATTTTACATTTTATAATAATGTGTAATTATTTTTATTTTAATTATTTTTATTTTATTAGCTCATTAATTCCGGTTTCAAAATCAACAGTTATACTCCATCCTAATTTTTTCAATTTGTCATTGCTAATATAATAACGTTTATCATTGAATGGTCTGTCTTCTATGTATTCAATATACTTACTGATACTTACAATGTCATCTACGTGTACATTTAGAATTTTTCGAATGAGCATTTTTGCAACTTCAAGAATGCTGTATTCCATGCCTTCGTCACAACCAATGTTGTAAATTTCGCCAGTTTTGCCTTTTTCCAAGATTACAATAAATGCTGTTGCGGTGTCATATACGTGTAAAAATGCGCGCATGCAGTCGCCATTTTGGATTGTGACTTTTGACCCAGTTTGAAGTTGGTGTATGAATCTTGGTATAACTTTTTCAGGATATTGGTTTGGACCGTACACGTTATTTCCTCGCGTTATAATAATGGGCATTTTAAATGAATGGTGGTATGATTGTGCCAAAAATTCTGCGCTTGCTTTAGTGGCTGCATAAGGATTGGTTGGACACAGTATTGACTTTTCGGTTTTAATATCCGCTGACTCATTTTCGCCGTAGACTTCATCCGTTGAAACGTGAATAAACAGTTTCAGTGTTTTACAATGGAGCCTTACAGCTTCAAGTAAGTTATGCGTTCCTAAAATATTATCGTTAGTATAGGCGATTGCATCAGTAAATGATGTTTGAACGTGAGATTGTGCGGCGAAATGAACAACGTGTGTTATTTTATTTGTTTGAAATATATAATTCAATAAATCAAAACTTTGCAAGTTGCCTTTTATAAACGTATACCTGTTGTGACATTGGCGGACAATTTCGTCCACATTATTTTCATTTGCACAATAATAAAGAGCGTCAAAATTTATTATTTTTATTTTATCATATTTTGAAAAAATATTATTTATAAAATGAGATCCGATGAACCCTGCTCCTCCAGTTACAAATAAAACAGTATCTTCGCGATCTTTGAATTGCAATTCTGTCTCATGGTTATGTGGTGTGTTGTTATTTGGTGTGTTATTATTTGGCGTGTTGTCGTTGCAAGCGCGTTTATAATGTTTAAGGGTGTCTTCCATTGCATCTTTAATGCAGCGCACATTGGGTGCGAATTTTTCCAAGATAGCGGTGTCCAAGTAATTGTTGGACCGGTCGCAAGCCAAAATTTTGCGCTGTTCTTCCACGCTGAAATTGTTCCATGTAAAATGCGGGTCGACGTGTTTTTGATACATTTCTAAAATTTCATTGTGTGAAATAACGCCGGGATTGGTTAAATTTACAGTTCCAACAATTCGCGTTTTAAGCATTTTTATGACAATGGGTAATAATTCATCAAGAACCGACATGGAATTTGGAACTGAACAAACTTTTGAATAATTTACAATTTTTGTAATAAAATTTCGAGGACACTCTGTCGCAACAATCGGCATTCTGATTCGCAAATTTAGCACATTTTCAGAAAGTTGATGCATAAGTCGGTCAGTAAAACCTTTTACCACAGAGTAGCCGGATCCAAAAAAATTAGGAATGTCGTCTTCTTCAAATCCTTTTTCTCCTTCTCCTGCTTCTCCTGCTTCTCCTGCTTCTCCTGCTTCTCCTGCTTCTCCTGCTTCTCCTGTTGCTGCCTCCATATTTTTATAGTTGAAAATGCACCCGGTTCCAAGATACGTGTAATGAATGTTTCGTTCTTTGCATGCTAACGCGAGCGAGATGGGAGAGAATAGGTTATCTTTTACATTTTCAACTAATTTTCCGGGTTGTTCTAGATAGTCAATTGTTGTATATTTTGTGGCGCCGATTGTGCCGTGCGTTCGTCCAATGAATGAAATAACGTGTGAAGGTGAAACATTGTCCAGTTCTTTACATAATAATAGCGTATCATCTACACGCGCGTTACCAAGAACAAAATCTAATGCATCAATTTCTTTTGCCTTTTCTTGTTGTAACAATTCTGTAAATTGTGTTCCTATCCAACCGGCGTGACCGTATACAAGAATTTTCATTATTAAAATATAATTAATAATTATATTATAATTTTATATATTTATTAATTACAATATACGTAATTATATTGTAATTATATTGTAATATTACTAAACATTTACTATTTGATTCAAATTATAGTTTGTAGTATAAGGTTTTATAATGTTTTATAATATTGATGACAACGCATCAATTTGTTCTCTCGTCATTTTGTCGGGATAAATAATTTTAAAAATAATAATTAAATTACCGGATTGTTTATTTTTATCTGTCATTCCCAAGTTGGGTATTGTTTTTATTGTGTTGTGTTTAATGATTGTTCCATCTTTATGTTGCAAGTGGAAACTTTTATTGTTGATGTGTTTTATGGTGAATTCGATTCCACACAATGATTCTTTGAGAGATATTTCTTTATCGAAAACTAAATCCATACCGTTTCGTTTGAATACGGAATGTTCTTCAACGTTTACAATAATGTTAACTTGTGAGAAATGGAATGATGATGATGCAACATTGGACAATATCAAAACTTCTTTATCGTTTATTCCAGGTGGAATGCACACACATATCGTTGTATCTGCGCCGCCGCCATTATTTTGTTCGGTTAAATTTACTGTCAGCTGTTCAATTCCAAAGTATGCATTTTCAAGTGTTATGTAAATATTTTTAGTTACAGGTTCGCGTTCGCATTTTTGCGAATGATGCTGCTGCGGTACGGTCTCATAAAAAAAATGCGGTTGCTGCTGTTGCTGTTGCTGTTGCTGTTGCTGTTGCTGCTGCTGTTGCTGCTGTTGCTGATGCAAAAAATGAAAATGCGGATGGTTTTGCATCGGCCCTCCTCCTCCCGATGAATTGATAATGTGAATACCCATTCCACCAAGACCCATTCCCATTGGACCCATTGGACCGATTTGAACGGGTCCCATCCCGCCGCCTCCTCTTATAAATGAAGGCGGAAACCCCCCTACGTGAACATGATGTTGTTGTGGATGGTTGGGCGGTGGTCCCGCCGCTCCCATTGAACTAAAAATCATGTTGAAAATATCAAATGGATTTACATGTTCAAAATCTCCAAATGGGCTGCCATTTCCGCCCCGTATGCCCATATCGTATAATTTTTTTTTGTCAGAGTTGCCCAAAACTTCATATGCACTTGCAAGTAATTTAAATTTTATAGTCGATTCTTCGCTGTTACCATTTTTATCTGGATGATGAATCATTGAAAGTTTTCGGTATGCTTTTTTTATTTCTTCAGATGATGCATCTCGATTTACTTCTAATATTTTATAATAGTCTTCATCCTCAGAAGCTTGTTGTTCTTCGCGCATATGGTTGAAATTAAAATTCATATTTAATTAAATATTAAATATAAATTTTAAATAGATTATATACGAATTAATATTTAATAATTAATATTTATCATATACACAAATAATAAAAAAAACAAATATTATGAATATTGAAATCCCCGATATTGTTACCAATTCTCCATTTATACACAAGTATCAGCCAATATATTTCAGAGATTTCGAGCAATTAGACCCAACTACGATAACTTTAATGAAGTCATTAATATCATTGAATAATTTAAATATTTTGATAATTGGTGATTCAGGAACAGGAAAAACTTCAATTATCAATTCAATAATTAAAGAATACTATGGAAATGACTATAACTATGATAATGTTCTAGTTTTGAACAGTTTGAAAGAACAAGGGATTCAGTATTATAGAAATGATGTAAAAATATTTTGTCAAACATGCAGTTTGATAAAAAATAAAAAGAAGATTGTTTTACTTGATGACATTGATTTGATTAATGAACAAAGCCAGCAAGTTTTTAGAAATTGTATGGACAAGTACAAACATAACATTCATTTTATTTCGTCCTGCACAAATGTTCAAAAAGTTATAGATAGTTTACAGTCTAGAACAATACTGGTTCAAATAAATCCATTAACAATGTCATGTTTAACAAAAATTATGAATAAAATAAAAATAAATGAAAAATTAAATATGTCTTCAGATGCAGATGAATTCATATTAAGTATTTGTAATAATTCTGTAAGAATTTTAATAAATTATCTAGAAAAAATAAGAATAATAAACTGTTATGTGGACATGGAAATGGTTCATAAATTGTGTACAAATATTAGTTACACAATATTTGATAATTATACGAATTGTGTTCTTAATAAAAAATTAATAGATGGAATAAAAATTTTATATAATTTGCATGATGAAGGATATTCAGTAATGGATATATTGGATAATTATTTCGTCTATATAAAACTTACCGATTTATTAAATGATAGTATTAAATATAAACTTACAACATTAGTTTGTAAATACATTATATATTTTCATAATGTTCACGAAGATGAGTTGGAATTGGCATTATTTACAAATAATTTCGTGCAGTTGTTTTAGTTATTAATAACTAATATTTAATAGTAGTTATTAATATATATCTATCTTTATCATTTATATCATAAAAAAAATAAATCTTATACAAATGTCTCAAGTATTCAAAAAACCAATTCCCAAAAATATTTTATTTCAATTTTTAGAGAGAATAGGTTGTCAAAAAACAGATAAATGTTACATTATTGATATTACCGCATTTAAAAGAGCCATTTATAACAATGATTTAGAAATATTTATTAAAAGTATTAAAGAATATTATTATATGTCAAAGCTCCATTACATTGACATGACTCATGCGAGTCACAATAAATTTAACACCATTATAAGACAGTTATGCAAGTGTAACAACATTGCATTTTCCAAGAACATAAAGTATGACAAGTCAACATATAGTGTGGTATACAATGTACAATATACTGAAAACAACGACAACAACGACAACAACGACAACGATGGTAATTCAAATTCAAATGTGACCGATTGAACGAATCAGTTGTCCAGGAGGTCCATTCCATCCACTTTCCATTGTCATAACGGTTCCATCCACAACATATAGTAGTGTGGTTAATATGCCGACGGTTTTTCCCATCAAATCTTTTATTCCCATTGTTATTTTTTGAAATTCAATCAACATATTCAAAAAGACGCTGAATATTCCTGTAACGATTCCGGTAATAGAGTCCCTAATGTGAGTAAACAGGTTTCTGAAATTATTCAAACTACCACCAATGTCGCCCAAACTTCCAGCTGCAATTGAAGTCATGTAGTTGATGGGTTCGAGCAAATATCCCATGTAGTCGGTCTGCATATTTTGTATGCAATATGTGAAATTTTCGCTCGTGTCATGACCGAACATACTGCTAAATGGCATAACGCTCGGATTGCAGCGGTAAAGTGGCCAATTGTCTTGAATATATTTTGTTCCAATCACCAAGAAGGAGAGAACATACAACCCAATAAATACAACGATAATAAATATTGCAGAAAGTAAATCGCTTGTTTTCATTATTGAATATATTGAATATATAATATTTTATTAAAGGCGTGTTATATAATACTGATTTTTTTATATTTTATATAAAATAATTAAAATACTTTTATTATCACTTGGAAGGCGCCGCTGCTGTGCTTGTTGCCGGTAGTTTTACGTCAGCGTCAAATGAAGAATATGCTAAAGTTTGTGCATGATTTGATGCGAGGTTGTTAATGATGGAGGTTCCGCCTGGTGTGGTTTGTGAAAATGATGGAATTGTAATTGTGGCATCTCCTCCGCCTCTGCTTAATTTTTTATTTTTATTTCGTCGCCTAAGCATGCTTTTACGTGAACTCCGTCTAAGACTTTTGCGGAATTTACGAGAGAACTTTCTTCTACTCAATGAAGCAGATTTTGATCTTTTGCCTTTTTTTCCCTTACTCCTACCCTTGTTTTTGCTTTTTTTTGAGCCGCCACTTTTTGACACATTTACAAGGTTGTGCTGGTGCATATTTCGTTCTATGCCCTTATTAACTGCGGTTTGGGCTGGGTTGGCGTCATTAATCGTGTGAGATACAACATAGGGATTTGAAGTTGAAGAAACGGTTGACATGTATGTTTTATCTTGATATTGATTTATGTATAATGTATATAATATCTAGAGAAAATAAAAAATAAATATTAAAATTCATAAATATTAAAATAATAATAAAAGAAAATAAAAGTTTTTAATTTATTCGTATTATTATTTAGATATTAGTCGTGTATTTAAATATAACACAACATAACACATAATTTGTAAAAAATGAATTCCGCAGAAAGAATACAGTTGGAAAAAATGATACAAGTAAATGGCGCACTTGATAATACGGAAACAATACGAAGTTTGAAACATAGTGAAAGAATAAGGGAGGATGTGTTGACCATGGTAAAACTTAAGAAGGATTATCAAAGGTTGTCTAAATCAAATCCTGCTCAATTTGACGCAATGTGTGTGTCGAGGTGTTCATTTTTGTTCAATACGTATACAGATTTGTTTAACCGTTTGAAAAAGGATGAACTAGACTTGAACATCATGGGACAACTGCTAGGGCTTCTAAAAATGATTGAAGACGATAAAATAGACCAGCACACCGCATCGTTTGAAGTTGGGAAATTATTGAAAAGTATTTACATTGACAGCGCTTTGAAAAAGTCGCAACACTTGGACGAGGCACACAAGCATGATAAGGATGGCAAAAAGATTTCGCACCTTCCAGTCAAGAAATTATCGTGGTCTGAATATAAAAATGCACATTTAGACAACCATGACAGTAAATAAAATAAATAAATAATATTATTGTATTATTGTATTATAATAGCAAGCAAATTATTTATTTATTATTTAATTAAAGTTTTATATTTTAATAATGTCGATTGAATACAATCCGAATACGAGTGACAACGATGATGAAATAAATAATAAAATACCGCCAGTTATTAAATTGTTTTTGAAAAGAGTTGAACAAAATGTTCCAAATGTAAGCATTCGTTTATTTGGAAGTGTAATGAATTTTACACATTTTAAAGATAAAAGTGATGTAGACTGTTGCATTATTTATCCGGACGAATACACAAGAATAAAGCTCTGCGCATTTATAGAGGAGGAATCCATCGAGTTTAATAAAACGCGAATTAGGTTTCGAGAGATGAAATATAGCCAACCGGGATACAATGATGAATTTATTGGATTGTATCATGTTTGTTTTGATGACAAGGATAAGCTCGACATAAGTTTAGTTAATGGAGAACGCGGAATTGGTCCACTTCAGCACTACCAACATGATGTAGGAATTGGCTATAGGTTACTCATTTTCATTATAAAGTGGTTATACTATGAGGCGTCGGTCATTTCAAGGGAATTATTTATTTATTTAAAAACGTCAATATTCAATATAAGAGATAGCGAAATGACGATTGTGCATTCAAAGCATCGTTACATTTTAGGGGGACCAATTTTAGAGGAAAGTTCTCTTAGAGGAGGGGGGGGTCGTAGGGGGGATCCCTACACTTAAAGTCTGTATTGTGCCGGAGTGCGTAGCGAAAGCGTTCGGGCCATTTCATCACGATAACAATCAAATGCGAGAGTAAAGCTGAAGTCGTTGCTGAATTCTACAAGTGTGCCGTCGTGGTATCTGAATTTAACTTTTATTTTAGCGAGACGTTCAAGTGGGGGGAAAAATGTGGTAAGATTTTGAATAAGTCCATTTCGAGAATCAAAGTACTGCGTGTTGGGACATCCTAGTATCGGTATTTTGGCAAAAAATGAGTTTACAATTCCATTGTATGAGTTATTAAACGTTCCGTTTGTATTTACCGGATAAGGTTTGAGCTCATCGGCTTGATTGCACTTGTCAAGTTCCATGTAAAAATTCGTTTCTCCAATTACGTTTATTTTATTGGGCGCGTTGCAAAAATGGTATGGTCCACCAGTTCCAAGCCAGTAATAGTTTGCAGTATCTGCAATATTAAAATAAGTTAAATTATTAAAAGATGGATCCGACAATGGCGTAGCTTGTGTATTAACTATTACAGATGAAATGTACGCTTGTTTTTCAAATCCTAAATAATAAGGAAGACCCCATTTACCATTTTGACACACGGACGTAGTTGGCTGTGAACATGAAACATCATATGAGATGACTGCATCAAAATTTAGCTGAAATGACTCCAAATTATTTCCAAATTGTAGTTTTTGAGTTACTTCGTTGTAAACAACAATAAAATTATTGTATGCAGCACTAGTTGCAATTGCACTATAATAATTCATTTTATTTCTCAATTCAAATGCTAATTGTCGGGGTGTATAAAATCCTTCATTTATTGTCAATTGAATATAGTTTGCAAAACTAGCAATTTTAAATAAAAATTTAGTATTATAGTAACTATTTTTAAAGGTGTAATTATTTGATGGAAAATTACATTCAACAAGGCGAATGGTTTCAACATTTAAAAGTTGTTGAGGCAACGTGATTTCAAAATGTGCGCGATTTGTCCATTGACACCGGTCTCTGTCTTCTGAGCACACAGAAACGAGCTTGCGGTCAAGCATGAACGTTTGTTGACGTTGTATTAACTGGTGGTCTGAATGGGTGTTATTGAACATTTTATTTTTTGTTTTAATTTGTTTTGTATATGTTGTACGTATATTAATATTTTTAATATATATTCATTTATATTTATTCCTATTCCTAAATTCGATTTTCACAAGTTTTTTACTATTTTTTACTATTTTTTACTATTTTTCACAAGTTTTTTACTATTTTTTACACGTTTTTTCTTTTATTATTTTTTTTTATATTTTGATTTATCTGAATAAAAATATAAATTGAAAATTTGAAATGTATACTTACATTCTTCAGCTTCCTAGCACAGACTTACAACCAACCAACAATCAATATGGCAACCGCAACCGCAACCGCAGCAGCTCCTATTCCTATTATTCAGGGTGTTTCATTTCGTCCTGAACATGATATCAAATATTCAAAGTTAAAAATCAATCCAAGTGGTGGAAAGAGTGTTGGCATTGTCAATGCTCACACGGGTCAGACATTGTATGTGGGAACGCCCCTTCTCTTGACGTGGGGAATCCAAGAATTCGTCGATGACAAGACGAAAAAGGTATCGTATGACATGGCGCTTCAGTTTCCAAGCGATGAGTATCATCAATCGGCTGAATCCAAAGCTGACTCAAATGCATTTTTGCAATCAATGATGGCATTTGAAAAAAAGCTCAAGGCGGATGCACTTGCCAACTCGAAGGATTGGTTTGCAAAGCCAAAGATGACACCCGACGCTATTGACGCGCTGTTTACACCTGTCCTGAAGTATCCCGTCGACAAGGTTACTTGTGAGAAGGACACGTCAAAGGCGCCCACCATGAAAATCAAGGTCCCTTTCTGGAACAACAAGTGGGAGGGTGTTGAGGTTTACGATGCAAACAAGATGTGTCTGTTTCCTTCTTCAAATCCTGCTGTTTCTCCAAAGGACTTTATTACCAAGCAGTCGCATGTTGTGACAATGATTCAGTGCGGCGGTCTCTGGTTTGCAAATGGCAAATTTGGAGTGACGTGGCGTCTGGTTCAAGGAATTGTGCAGCCAAAGCTTTCGATGCGTGGAAGGTGCCATTTGTCGTTGACTCCTTCTGAGAGTGTGAGGATTCAATCCGAAGCCGACAAGCAGCAGCAGCAAGAGCAGCAGCAGTTTTGCGATGATGATGACGTGCCCTCGTCTGTTCCTGTGACAGAGACTGAGACTGTGGATTCAGATGATGGTGAAAGCGATGAGGAGGATGATGGTGGTCTTCTGGCTCGCATGCCGTCTCTTCCTGTGGCTGCTCCTCCTGTTCAGCCTCAATCTGTTGCTTCCGCTGAGGCGCCGAAGAAGAAGATTATCAAGAAGGCGGTTTAGATGCTTTACTGCAACTTGTGTGTGTGTTACAATAATAAAACAATATATATAAGCGCGCGTTGAAATAAAACAAAATAAAAATACTAACACTTTTTTTATGTTTTTTTATGTTTTTTTATGTTTTTTTATGTTTTTTTATGTTTTATGAAAGTGTATGAAAGTAGTTAAAAGGACATTCTATATAATATTATATGCCATTAACTCATCTGCTGTAAATGCCGTCATTTCAAAAAAATAAAAGCTCTATAAAAAAAGCAGGTAAATGTAAAATGTTTCCTGTTCATACAACACTATTAATTGTTGAGTCTCCTTCAAAGTGTGCAACCATTATGAAATATTTGGGAGATGGGTACCGGTGCGTTGCAACATGCGGTCACATGCGTTACTTAGACGGGTTAAGTGCCATAGATGTGAGTAAAAACTATAAACTGAAATTCACAGTGATGGATTCAAAACGGGCACAAATTACGAGAATTTCATCAGAAATAAAAATGGCGACTCGGGTTATTGTGGCAACAGATGATGATCGCGAGGGCGAATCAATTGCGTGGCACATATGCGACATGTTTCATTTGCCGATTGACACAACAGAGAGAATTGTTTTTCACGAAATAACAAAAGATGCGCTAGAAAAAGCAATGGTTACTCCAAGAAATGTGAATATGAATATTGTTACGTCAGCACACGCCAGACAAATTTTAGATTTATTTATTGGTTATAAAATCTCTCCATTCATATGGAAACATATTTCATCGACGGGGTTGTCAGCGGGGCGCTGTCAGACACCTGCGCTGCGTCTTGTTTACGATAATCAGAGAGAAATTGAAAATAGATTATTAATAAATGAAAATGAAAATGGATTTGAATATACAGTGTGTGGTTATTTTACGAAATTAAATATTCCCTTCTCTCTAGAAAAAAGATTCAAATCGGTTTTTATAGAAGAAGAAGGTGAACGTGAGCTGGAACTAGAAACATTCCTGCGTAACTCCATTTCATCTCGCCATGTTTTCATGTGTGTCGATAACGATACAGATGTACACCGTTTGTCGCCACCGTTGCCATTTTCAACCAGTCGACTACAACAAACAGCCAGCAACGAGTTATCAATTTCTCCCAGCGAAACGATGCAGATTTGTCAAACGCTTTATGAGAGCGGCTGCATTACATACATTCGCACAACGGGGAAAAGTTATAGTGCAGAATTTGTAGGTGAGGCAAATAATTATGTGCGGGAAAAATGGGGAGAGAAGTATGTTAAATGCGATGACGACAAGGGCGTTGCCAAACTTGGCGTAGACGCACACGAAGCTATTCGACCAACTGATATTACTCGCGTTTCATTGACCAATGATTATCATGCGCTAGAACAGAAAATGTACAAACTTATTTGGAAAAATGCATTGGAAAATTGCATGTCGGACTATACGTTTTTACCAATGGTTGCAAAAATAAATGTTATAACTGAATCTGGATTTGAAACCGAGCACACGTACAAGTTTGCATGTCAAAAACCTGTTTTTTTAGGATGGAAAGCAGTGCAAGGGTTTACGCCAGAACAGCAACGCCGCCAGACAATGATCGATTATTTGCAAAATGTTCGAGAGAACTCGATAATTCCTTACAATAAAATAGAAACAAACATTACTATCACGTCACATGTCGGGGCGCACTATACAGAAGCTCGATTAATACAGGAGCTGGAAGAAAGAGAAATCGGACGACCGTCAACATATTCAACAATCATTGAAAAAATCGTGGAACGCGAATATGTAAAGAAACAAAACGTAGTGGGAAAGCGGATAGAGTACGATGAGTATACTTTGGTTGGTAAAATAGTTTCTAAAACAAAAAGCTGGAGAGAAGTTGGAAATGAAAAGAATAAATTAATTATTACTCCGATTGGAAAAAGTGTTTTAGAATTTCTAACAAGTTATTTTCCTATTCTGTTTTCATATGATTACACGAAATACATGGAAATGCGTTTGGATGACATTGCTGCTCCTCCTGTAAAAAGTGGCGGCGATCCGATGCATGAATTAAAAATAGTTTGTGATGAATGTGTTGGAGAGATTGAAGAATGTATAAATCAAATTAAAAAAATAAAAAAGGATGAAACACAATACAGAATAGACGACCATCACATTTTTATAATTGGTAAACACGGTCCGGTTGTAATATATTCCGATAAACCGTTTTCTAAAGGCGAAGAAGCTTTCGATAAGTATTTAAATGACAGTTTAAATTCTGGAGAAAATGAAAATATAATATTCAAAAAAGTAAAACCGGGAATTATTTTTGATGATTTAAAAACGGGCAAATATACAAGTCTCTCCGACATTCTTGTTGAAGACTCTTCTTTAGAACGAATTGTTGGAACCTATGGTGGCTTGAATGTGATTTTGAAGAATGGACGATTTGGAATATATGTGGTATGGGGTAAAAACGGAGAAAATAGAAAATCTTTTAAATGTGGTAAAAATATTTCTGACATTTCTCTCGAAGAAGTCATTCGTCATATTGAAAATGATTCCACTAGAATAGATGGTGCCGTCACCACCATTGTAGATGTAACGGATATAATTCGAATAGTTAATGATGACATTAGCATTCGAAAAGGTAAATATGGAGACTATATTTTTTATAAAACAGCTCAAATGAAAAAACCAAAATTTATTTCGCTTAAAACATTTAAATTAGATTATAATAAATGTTCATTAAATGACATTACGTCGTGGGTCAAAACGTATATTTAAACGCACAATCAATATATAATATATGTCAAAAGATACTTAAAAAGACACTGCTAATATGAGTATAATCAATCCAATGGTTAAGACTAAGACTTCCACTACTACCTCTTCGGCCGATTCTTCCGCCGCCGCCGTTTCTGCCCCCGCTGTTTCTTCTTCTTCTGAAGGTACATCTAAGCCCAAGAGGCTTCCCAAGCCTAAATCTGTTGTTTCCGCCGCTGTCGAGTCATCTGATTCTGCCGCTCCTGTAAATGTTGTTACTTCTTCTTCTGACGCTGCTCCCGCATCTGTTGTAGATTCTTCATCTGCTCTTTTGAGTTTGTACTCTGACTATTCTAGCAAGCTTCAGGCTGCTCACGCCACATGGAACACTCTTCGCAGTGAGTTTCGTCTTCTTGAGCGCCAGACTGTGCGCGAGCTGAAGAATGCTCAGAAGGCGTCTCAAAAGAAGAAGCGCAAGACTGGCAATCGCGCACCTTCTGGTTTCGTGAAGCCCACTCTCATTTCCAACGAGCTTGCCGGCTTTCTTGGCAAGCCAGAAGGTTCTGAGATGGCTCGCACTGAAGTGACTCGTGAGATCAACAAGTACATTCGCACCAACAACTTGCAGGACAAGGAGAATGGTCGCAAGATTAATCCCGACAAGAAGCTTACTTCTCTTCTCAAGCTGAAGAAGGGTGATGAGCTCACTTATTTTAACCTTCAGCGTTACATGTCTCCCCACTTTGCCAAGTCTGCTGCTCTTCAGGCTGCCGCTGCTGCTGCCGCCGCTGCTGCTCCTGTTGCATCTTCCTAATTAAGGGGGGCATCCCCCCTTTAACCCCCTCTATCATTGGTAAAGGGTCAAAGATGACAAAAAAAACAAAATACAAAAAGTAAAAAAAAACTAAAACAAAATACAAAAAAACACACCGTCAAGATATCATCTTGCGATGTGTTTTATACGCTACGCTGAATATTCAAATACTTATTTGATGATCTACATTTCATTTATCGATTTATCCAAACATTGACCGCATTTCGCTGTACGTCATATTTCTCCCATTTACACTTTTGAATTCATTGTTTCCTTCATTTATAATATTCAGTAGAGAATTCTCAGTGACATTATTTGTTTTGAATAATTCTTCAACTTTATTCATTCCGTCTTGTTCCAAATTCAAATAATTGACTGGTGGTGTTTGTTGGGTTTGGGTTAGTAGCGGTCCTGACTGTTCTTGCGTTGATTTTTGTTGATTCATGTGATGATTGGAATATATATAATAATGAGCAGTATATATTTAATATGTTTGTAATTCAATTTATACAAAATTGAAAATTATATGAAATAATATATTAATACGTAGTGCTAAACACAAGCAATAATGCCACCACGTTGCGAATGTGCAATCAACAATGTAAAGAATTGGAGACCAATAGGAGAAACTTATTTCAACCATGAAGTTTACTTTTGTCCAGGATGTTCAGGACTTTTTACACTAGTTCATATGGGAACTGTTGAACCTGATGATGAATAATTAATTATAAATAATACTCGCCTAAACGTTTATTATTTATATTTTTTATTTGTTTTATTTTGTTTTGTTTATGAGTTGCACGTTTTTGGTCCGCAGCCGATTTCAAGAGGAGCACGGAAGGGATCGGGTTCAATCGTGGTATTCATCCAGGGGCTAACCTGAAGTTGAGGATTGGGAGGCTCGGAACGAACTTGCAAATTCGCATTGCGCAAAGAACTGCCAATGGTGTCAACTCCAATCAAGTAACCGGCATTCAAAAGATTAACGCCCAGAAAATCGCCTGAACCCATTGGTTTCATGTTCCACGAACTGTTGTTATCTTTGGGCAAAAGGTCTCCCGGATTAAGATTTGCTTGACCGGAACAGTTGGGAGGAAGCCCCATCATGTAAGAACCGTCAGTAGAATTAAGCTGGTTATAAATAGAACTGTCATCTACAGGCGCCGGAGGTTTACCCTGAGAGCCATTGCCATTTCCTGCTCCTGATCCTCTACCTTGTCTGCTTGAGCCTGTGCTCATGTATTCAGGAAACATGGACTTACTACCTGAATAATTATATACTGCATAAATTAACACGAGAGCCGCCAAAATTGTTAGCACCTGGTGGCTTTTTACATACTGTTGCATTTTTGGAAACATCGTTTCTATTATATAAACTATTATTATATAAAATAAATGATAAAATATTTTTTTATAATTGTTATAAATATAAATATAAATAATTAAAAGCGTTCATTTGTTCTAAACAACTACAATTAAAAAAAAACAACTAAATCTAATCTATTTGTTTTTTACATTTTTCATTTTTCATTTTTTATATTAATCGGTTAAATCGCTTTTTAATTATTGTTATTCACTTTTGATTATTTCTCATTATCAATGTCATTATCATTGTCATTGTCGCTATCATCACTATCATCATCACTATCACTACTGTCTACATTATTTAAATTATAAGTAAGTTTTATTTCTTCAGCAGCTAAATATGCTTCAATTGCAATATTTTTTGCAGCTTTTGCCTTTTCTTTTGCATCTTTATACATTTTATAATATACGTCATCTGGGTTTTTCAATACCAATTCCAAATTTTTCTGGTCATCTTTCTCTAAATCTAAAGTTACTTCTATTAATTCTCCGCTCTTACAATTATCACCGTCATCACTATCATTTTTTTTTACAACAGACGACGACAACGATGACAATTCTTCTAAATGCGGTTCTTCTAGAATTTCTAGTGGTGGCACCACAGACTCTACAATTTCAACATGTTCTAAAGGTTCTAAATGGTTCGGTGGTAGTGATGATTCAACGATTTCAATAACGTTTTCTTTTGTGGAAACAGAAACAACGACTGCATCATCAGCACTTGCAGTTGCATTTGTGTCAGCATCGGTTGCGACCTGTATGTACAGTTGTTCTTGTTCACCGTCTTCGCATTTGTCACCTTGATTATGCTCTTGTTTTTTTTGTTTTATTAGACATGCTTTGAACAATGGTTTTTCATTAATAATCAACATTTGCCTAGCATTTATTTCAAACTGAAAACTTTTAGATGTAAATTTTATTCCTTCAAAATCAATAATTGTTATTAATAAAGTTTCCGGTTTGACGCTGTCAAAAGACAGCACATTATTTTCTTCATCAAATATGAAACAAGATTGAACGCCGCCAATGTTGTTGAATTTTGAATTAGAACTGTTACCACTATTTATATTCACTCTTAATGTGTGACTTGTTCCATTTTTATAAGATTTAACCAATGATGCAAATGCAGTTTCAATGTCGGTTTTTTCCAAGTCATCTGTAAACCATAAGTGTCTTTTATCATAAATAATGTCTATACATTTTTTCTCCAAATTTTCCAAAAATGATATAAATTCTCCATCTTTTTCACTTGTAAATACCAAGTCAATGTATGTTTTTTTTCCAGAATGCACTATTCCCTGTTTCGAAATGCACGTGGGAGATTGCATGTATAGCGGTTTTTTACAATACTGCAGTTTCGTAAAATACGACCCACCGTGAATACTTGAAGGCATAGACAGTGTAATGTTTGAATAATCAATGTTTTTATCATCATAAGATAATATTGTCTCTTCCATATAAATAATCTTTGATAACGTTATAATAAATTGTATTAAATTTATTCTTTTAATTCGTTTTATTCTTTTAATTCATTTTTATTCTTAAATTTTATTTTATTATTTTTAATTTTATTCAAATGGTTACTCAGATTCAATTCTCAATTCATTTAATTAGTTACATGCTGTAAATTATAGTATGCTGTATAAGTAAAATTAATGTTAAAGTCAAACCAAGTAAAAAATAAAGCAATAGACTATTGTTTAGACATTATAAAACGAGAAGATGTAAAACAAGAATTAAAACACCTGTTCAAACCAATTATACAATTGATTCTTCAAGAAATATATCCATATATATATTTATCAGTTTTATTTTTATTAATAAGTTTCTTTTTAATTTTAGGAATATTTATATT
>Ga0268276_1001306_pt1 | contig 25123 bp, 22 predicted proteins | sample saktaG_4_FD_190145 | JGI IMG/M metagenome (GOLD analysis project Ga0268276, IMG submission 190145) | Saline water microbial communities from Sakinaw Lake, British Columbia, Canada - sak_2010_1_5_45m | ecosystem: Environmental > Aquatic > Non-marine Saline and Alkaline > Saline ... | reverse complement strand
TCCATCGTGTCCAAAAACGCCCTTAAGGGACTTGGTATCCAAATCAACAATTCTACTAAGCCATAGTACAATACAATGGCAAGCATCGCATAAATGAGAGGCTTGCCTATCTTGTAGGCGGTCTTGTAAAACCCGGAAATCATAATAAAATTAAAAAGAGAAAACATGACGAAAACAAGTCCATAAAAAGCAAAGTTTGGTTCGATTCCCGCCAGATTCCCGGCTTCGCCGTACAATACGGTTCGTAAAATCGCAAACGGGATTGAAATCAATATCTGTGCGATTTCAATGATGGCAATCATCACACACCTCGCCTTGACGACATCGCTTTTTTTGATTGGCAACATGACCGTAAAAAACACATCTTTGTTTTCTCTTCCGGACAGGAACAGAAAAAAGATTGAAAGGCACATATAGAAAAAAGCAACATAACTAGGATAACTGGGAATGATCAGCATCGCTCCAAACGACATAAAGATGAACGTCGTTGGATGTATGGCAAGTTTCCATTCCTTGTACAACAGACTTTTCATCTAGTTCACTCCCTTTCGATATGAATCATGATTGATTCAAGTGTGGTTTTAGCGATATCAATGCCTTCAGGGATAGACTCATATGCACTTTCTAGCAAAGCTTCAAAGCCAAATTTATGTTTTCTGCATCCGATTAATTTAGACTCAAATTCAGGAGTGAGTTTATCTTGTGGGCCCTTCACTTCGCGATATTTGTCAATATAGGTGTCAATTTCCTGACTGGCAAGAATGGCACCATCCTTGATGTAGGTAATGAAGTCACCACATTTTTCCAAGTCAGAAGTGATATGGGTCGAAAACAGAATACTCTTTTCACCGTCAGAGATGAGTTCTTGGAAAAGTTCCAAAAGGTCATCCCTTGAAACCGGGTCGAGACCGGTAGTCGGTTCATCAAGGATCAAAAGTTCAGCATGATGTGATAAAGCCATCGCAAGCGAAAATTTGACCCGCATGCCCGCAGACAATTCATCGATCCTTTTGTCAGGGTCGAGTTCGAAACGGGTTAGATAATTTTTATAAGCCTCATCGTCCCAATCTGGATAGAACCTTTTCACGACACTTGAAATGGTTTTGAGTCTTTTTTTAGGATAATAATCGATACCACCCAGAACAAATCCGATTTTTTGTTTGCACGCGAATTCGTTTTTTTTGAAATCCATGCCGCAAATTTCCACTTCTCCGCTACTAGGATTGACAAGATGCAGCATCGATTTCAATGTCGTTGATTTTCCTGCGCCGTTTCTGCCGATAAAGCCCATAATATAGCCCTGATCAAGCGTGAAAGAAACCTGTTTCAGCGTGAATTTTTCATATTCTTTGCCAAGGTTTAATACTATAAGGATAGCCAATGCATAGCACCTCCATAACTGTGTATGTTGTATATACACAGTATAGCATTTGAATTATCTGAATTCAAGCATATTTTTAATAATTTTTGATTTATGTTAATATTTTTAAAATGGATATTTATAAATCTATGTTATCATATTATTTGAGAATAGTTAAAATGCTAAATAGAAGAGGTACAAATGAAGAAAAAATCCTTTCTCTTGCTTATGGTTATTTACCTTGCTTTTATTGCTTTGGGTCTTCCTGATGCATTGCTTGGTTCAGCATGGAATCTAGTGCGGGAGGATTTGAATCTTTCTTTAGGGACGCTTGGATATATTACCTTAATTGTATACATTATGTCGATTCTGGCTACCTTTAATGCGCCAAGATTATTGAAATTATTCGAAACAAAGAAGATTACTATCATCAGCGTGTTACTAACAGGATCAGCTTTGATTCTAATTAGCAAAGTCGAATATTTCTATCAAATGCTGTTTCTCGCTATACCTTTGGGAATCGGAGCAGGAGCAATAGACGTTTCACTAAACCATTATCTTGCATCAAATTACAAAGCAAAACACATGAATTACCTTCATTCATTCTATGGTATTGGCATCACGCTCGGTCCGACAATCATGGCATATACTCTAAGCCAGAATTCCTGGCGGACAGGGTATGCAATAGTCGGATTGATTCTTTTGGGCATTGCATTGTTGTTGCTAATTTCTTTTCCTCTATGGAAAAAGGAGACAACAATTGAGCGAAGTGATAATCATGCCCATATTTCTTTAAAAGAGATTCTTGGAACCAAAGGCGCCAAGGAAAGCATCTTGATTTTTATGTTATATGTACATGTTGAAACTTTGGGCGGAGTATGGATCGCAAGTTACATGTTTATCCAGAAAGAAATTTCCTATGCTTTAGCAGCCTTGTTTACGACCGCATTTTTTGGGGCATTAACTATAGGCAGACTCTTGAGTGGAGTTCTAACTTCTGTAATTAAGCCAAACACACTGATCAGGATCGGACAAGTGTTTATCCTGATTGCCGGAATACTTTTATTAATTAATTACGAAGGAATATATCCATATTTCCTGATCGTAAGTTTGTACGGACTAGGATGTGCCCCGGTATATCCCAACATGATGTTCATGAACTCGAAAAACTTTGAAAAACGAAAACTTAGCAAAATTATGAGTTTACAGATGGCATTGGGCTATATGGGCTTTGGCGTATTGACTCCTTTAGCCGGCTTGTTTTTTGAAAAAGTCGCGATTTCATATTATCCCTTCTTTATTATTTTCGTAGTCGTGATTCTGATGATAGTCACCTTCAGGTTCATGAGCATCAAACAGACTGAACAATCTAATCTAGAGCAAAACTTGTCAAATGAAAATCTGTGATTCTTTATGTTTTTCATCGACAGACTCAATGTGTCAATGATATAATTAACTAGAAGTGAAAATTAATCAATATAGGAAGGTAAACTCATGAGCAAATGGGTAAATAGAGTACTGTATTTTATCGGGATTTTGATTATAGGTTTATTGGTATTTGTCGTATTCAGTCATATCAGACCGATGCTTGAGGGATCTGCAGATTGGATTGGCCGCATCTTTTTGATTGGCGGCTTGTTTCTGGCTTCTATGATTGTAAAGAAAAATGAAAAGTTCCAAAAGTATTGGGAATTATTATTTGCTTTTGGCATCGCGGCAACAGCGATGGCGATCGATTTATACCTGCCCTCCACAACTTGGTGGCTCGCCATATTCCACGTCTCGATCGATACGCCATTGGGGATTGCCATCGATAAACTTGACAGCAGCATTCTCATCATCGTTTCAATCTTGATCCTTAACAAAGTCTCTGGCGGAACGCTTGAAAGTTTGTTTCTTCGCAAGGGTAATGTCAGGAAGAGCCTCACGATTGGTATCATCGCATTTGTGATTTGTGTCGGCGGGGCCTATTTTGTCGCCCAAATGTTCGGAGCCCAAAACCTCAGTTTGGCTCGGATTATTCCCTGGATTCCTTTCATCATCATCTTCATTGTCGGCAATGCTCTCAATGAAGAAATCATGTTCCGGGGCCTATTTTTACGAAAGATTGAGCCGTTTCTGGGAAAATTGGCAACCAACCTGGTGATTGCAATTCCCTTTGTTTTGCATCACACGGGTGTTACCTATACCCAAGACGCATTGATGTTTTTGTTATTCCTGTTGCCATTGTCGCTTGCATGGGGATTCATCTCCCAGAAGACGGGCAGTATCTGGGGATCGTTTCTGTTCCATGCCGGGACGGACATTCCTGTTGTCATCGCCATTTTTGCTGCGCTTGACTAAAAAGAAGAACATATAGATATTCTAATAATTATCACGTACTGATTATTTGCGTTTCAAAATAAAAAACGGCCAAGCAAAATTTGCTTGGGCCGTTTTCTTTGTCTACAAGATTACTTGTCTGTTACTAGATGTCATATATTTATACCCAGTATTTTTTATTTTGGGTCTTTGTCCGGGCCTTCATAGTTTTCATTGTTTGGATTCAGTTGATCTGCATGATTGTCATTGTCTGCCTGATAGGCATCACTATTCGGATTGTGTTGATTTGCATAGTCGTCTCTTTGTTGTTGACTATGGTCATGTCCTGAACATCCACCTTTTGACATATTGCATCCCTCCTTTGCTTTCATTATAATTCTTTTTTCAGAGATAACAACATTTATTTCATAATATATTTTTTCATTTAATGATTAATTTTGTCTTGTTTTGGTGAGGATATATTTATTGAAACAACTACCTTGACAGACAGAGTACTTTTTGGTAAAGTATTATGTGTGATAGAGTAGTTGCGATTGGATAATGTCAATCGATATCAGAAGGGATTTATTATGAAAGTAGCAGTAATTACAGATTCAGCCGCCAATTTATTGCCGGAGTTCACAAAAAAGCATGCCAATCTCTTTGTTTTGCCACTAATGATCATCGTTGATGATAAAAGTTTCCGGGATCAGGTAGAAATCAGCGCCAACGAAGTCTATGCAAAACTCGACACTTGCAAAGTAACTTCGAGTCTTCCAAGTATAGGTGATCTAAATGAAGTCATTAAAAAGATTAAACTGGCAGGCTATACCGACATCTTGGCAATCAATCTGTCTTCGGGACTCAGCGGAACCTTTAATGCCTTTCGCCTGGCTTTCCAAAATGTCGAAGGTATCAACATCACACATTACGACTCCAAAACATTGGGGGGTGGTCTAGGATATATCGTCGAGTATGCACTTGAACTCGTTAAGGCGAAAACACCGGTCAAAGACATTGTTCCCTTATTGGAAAAACTTCGTTTCAATGACAGTCTGGCGATTTATACCATCAATACCTTGAAGTATCTTAGAAGAGGCGGCAGGATCGGCAAAGTCGAAGGCACAATCGGCGAGATCTTGCATATCAAACCGGTAATCACGGTGAATGAGGAAGGCGTTTATGTGACACTTACCAAAGCATTTGGACTCGTTCGCGCTCTGCTGGCGATGAAAAAAATGATGACTGACAAATTCGGAAAAGATATGGTGGATTTCACGATCCATTATGGTGATGATCCGGAAAAGGCCAAGGACCTTGGCGAGAAGATGAAAACAGAGCTCAATATCAGAACTCTGACTTTGTCTCCCCTCACACCTGTTTTGGGGATCCATACCGGTCCGATGATGTTTTCCTACGTTGCCAGAAGAATTCCTCAATAGACATGCTAAACTAGATGAATTGAAGTCCTTAACAAGGGACTTTTTTTTATGGAATGCAACCTATAATTGCTTTATTTTGTCATAGACCATACCTTATAATAGAAGTATCTCGAGACAGAAGAAGGTGGTCATTTGCTAGACATCATGCAAATAGGTTGTAATTTGGTTTATCTTCGTCAAAATATGAGCTTTACTATTGAAGACATCTCAGAAAAACTTAATGTTTCACAATCGGAGATATTTGGCTGGGAAAACGGTAATGCATTGCCGGATATCCCCAGTCTGGTTTCAATGCTGGATTTATACACAACAAGTATCGATGAATTATTGTGTTTGTCTAATCTAAAAACTGATATCTCGTATCAGCAGTTATTTGCATCCCATGATCACAAGTTTCTTGTTCATGAGATCATCTGTAATAAACTTGGTCAAATTGCGTTCTATGATGTGATCCATCTATTAAGCCAAGACGAACGGGACTATGCATTGTTTCTTTTCATCAACCACAACATTGCGATTGATTCAAGATTGTGGCCAAGACTTAGTGTCGAGGAACGGATGCGGTTGCTTCATGCATTTTTAGACAAGAAATATGCTTTGCCTCTTCATAAATGGTGTTTAGAACTATCAGATGCAGAAAGAAAAAAATTAAAGGAGAAGAAAAATGAATGTTATCAAAATGTTACCTTTTTTAGAAACAGAAGATCTGGACGAGTTAGTAGAACAAATTGTCAAAAAGGAAATCACAAATGAGCATATAACTATCTATGCAATCATTCCTTTCTTGGAAAACAGACAGGTTGACAAACTTTTCGAGTGTTCACTAAAAGGCGAAATCGATGTCTGTCCCGCTGGATTCCTGCCGTTTGTAGAAGATGAAAAGATCAAAGATATCGCCCAGAGGATCGACAAAGGCGAAATCACGACATTATCGATGGAAACTCTAATGCCATTTATGGACAATGGAACCATCCGCGAGTTCTTCAAATCCGAATTATCCAACTTAAAATCAAAAACGGAGTAACAAATGGTTTTTAAAAAAATAATGTAGAATCAAATAAAAGGCATGAATTGCATGCCTTTTTTTCGTGTTCTTCTTTTATTTATCAAGATATATTTTTAGGCAAATCCATGCAAAAGGTTATCTGTATAAAGCAAATAATGTTATAATTATCTCGCAACAAGCCTTGGAGGCACCATGAAGAAAAAACTTACCCTCGTCATCATCTTTTTCCTGATTCAAAGCACCATCGCCAATCTTGGGCATCCTGTTACTCCGGCACTTGTCAGAGGACTTGGACTACCCGATTACATGTTTGGCGTTTTTTTTGCGACCATGAGTTTCGGTCTGATGATCGGGGCTCCGATTTGGGGCATTCTTGGCGATCAGGGAAACAAGAAGAAGTATATTGTCACCGGATTGTTGTTATATAGCATTGGCCAATTCGCTTTTGGCTATGTTAATAATCCATATCTGATGGTGTTTTTCCGCTTTGTGAGCGGTTTTGGCGCAGTGAGTGCATCGACACTGCTCATCACGCATGTGATCGAAATCTCTCCCAAAGATAAACGGGCCAGGAATCTGGCATATGTGGCAGCAACAATGACTATGGGCGGATCTATTGGTTATTACCTTGGTGGATTTTTGTCTACAAATGCCTGGGCGACTGGATTCTTCCATATCACAGAATACAGACAGATCTTCCTGATTCAGGCAATCCTCAATACCTTTTATGCATTATTGATATTGTTCTTCTATAAGGAAGTAGAAGACAAAGTCATTCTGCCTAAAAAACAAAGCATGTTCAAGAGTTTGAAAGAGATAACCAAGATCAGTCCGAGCTTGTTACTGTTTTTATTATCACTTACCTTTATCATGATTGGTGCCACGAATCTGTCCAAATACATCGATGTCTATTTCAATGAGCTGGGGTATACTCCGCAGGATCTCGGCACCTTTGTCATGGCTACCGGAGTAGCGAGCTTGCTCGCAAGTATCTTCTTGGTGCCCCTGTTTGCCAAACTGAGAAAACAGGTAGTGGCGATTGCCATTATCCAAACACTCAGCGCAATCATCGTATTTTACGTTTTTAGAGCAAATCAGTTCTTACTGGTAATTTATACAGTATACATGCTATATGTTGTCATAAAGGCAATTTACCAGCCTTTGGAGCAAAATTACATCTCCTTGCATGCGCATGAAGGCGAGTTTGGAAGAATCATGGGACTGAGACAATCGTTTGTTTCAATAGGTATGGTTATTGGACCGCTTGTTGGAGGGTTTTTGTATCAGAAAAGCCCTTTGTTCTTATTTGATTCAAGTGCAATCGCATTTTTGATCGGCGTAGGATTGTTATTTGCAGTCCTGATTCTGGAAATAAGAAAAAGAGCATTGCATTCAGAAAATGAATGAATAATACTTTGTTTTTGCGCAAGAGTATCAAAATACTGTTGATCCTTCTATGAACAGTGAAAATCAATGTTTCGCAAGATTAATTTATTTCTGTACCATCACTAAACCGTAATATATAGCCATTTTTGTGGGTTTACATATTGATTAACTGATTGGAATAATATTGTTCAAATAGCATTTATATCAAAGAGCCGTATCACAAGTAATTGGAACTATTGATATGAAGCGCATAACAAAGACGATAAAAGGCGTTACCAAGTAATACTAATTGGCAATATTTTTATCTCAATTCTTGGTTTTTATCATAAACACGGATGGAAAAAACACAAAAATATATCAATTGAAATAGTGTGAGACATGTTGTAATAATTACTTCTAGCATGATATAATAAGAAAAACTGCGATGTAGGAGGAGATTATATGATGAAACTAATCAAAAAGCATTATATGCCAATTTTAGCAATAATCATATTTGTCTCAGTATTCGTATATCAATTTTTTTATTTGGTACAAATTCCTTATATTCAGAAATATTCACTTCAATACATAAATTATCTCCACTTGTTGTCATACACTCTAGTTGTTTTAGCTGCAGTGACGATAATCTACAATATTCCTTTAATTCTAACAATTGAGGTTTCACAATCTTTTATAATTCCATCTTTACGGATTCCTGTATCGTATCAAAGATTTTCTTTTCAATACGTATCTAAAGATCTAGTTACAAGCAGATATAAATCATTTAGCGTTTTCAGATGTTGATTCATAGTTTTTTTACATATACAAACTAAAAAAACTATGAAAGGATAGTAAAATGAAACACACAAAAAAACTAACAAAAATTCTATTTTTGTTTTCTTTGAGTAGCTTTGTAATTACATTGATACTTGAATTTTCACAAAGATATAATCAAATTCTATTTATCTTACGACATTCAACATTATATCTGGGCATCGCATTTCTGATTTCTGCAGTGGTATCAATCTTCTACTACATTTATAAGTCATATTTTATAAAGAGACAAATAAATTTAGTATTTCTCAATATTACTACACTAGTTGTAATGTCAATCTCTTTGATTTGGATTGCTGATACACGTCTAGATTTTATTGCAGAAAATGAAGTTCCACAGTACATGAATGAGATACTGTATGATGATTACAGCAACAAAATATATGAAAGTATTCTGGTTGGAATTGCACCTTCAATAGAAGTAATTGAAAAGACAGACAATAAACTTGTTCTACACATTGAAGAGAGCTGTGTTTGTCAACAACATTCTTATTATATTGAAGACTATTTCCCTGATGATAACTTGGATTCCTATATTAATGGAAAAGTCGACACATTCTCAGATATTGAGATTGTTTATAATGATGATCATTCAATTAACACTTATACCATACGTGAAACCAGAAATATTTCATTTGAACCGGAGAATTTACAACCCTATTTCGGATATATTTCAAGAAAATTAGAAATTACAAATGAATACAATCCTATTGGAATGATAGTTACACAAAATGACTATTACTATACAGATATGATGAATGTAACTGAATTTCAAACCTTCTCACCGGAAGAACATTATGCGTTCACAGTCGCTCAAGCATCTACAAGTTACTACAGACTGTATAAATCGATTGACGATGATAATGAAGAAATTTACATCATGGAAAATCAAGTACAAGGTGAGGACGTTGATGAAATGGCAATACTTCATCGTAGTGAAACAGAAGTTGATGGTATGCTAATCAACTTTGAAGAGAGTGAAAATCGTTTAGAGGGAGATGGGTCAATAATCTCTTTCGGTCCAACAAAATCCAATTTAATCGGTAGTGTTTTAATTGGAAATGATTATTATCAATATTCTCAAGCTTATGATCAAACGAATGTTGAAGCTGGAGTAGGTTATACTGAGATTCTAAGAACTTACGACTTCAATGATAACAAATATACTCTTACAAGAAATGATATTACTTTTGATTCCATAAGTTATGGTGTAAATATGTTGAATAATTATAAGGGCTTATTCTCATCCACATCTTATGTGGAAATGGTATCAAGAGGCGGGACGGTCTTTGAGGATATTTCAAGACTAGAGAATCCATTTGAGATTGACAATATCAAGCTGTATCAAATTGAACATCAGGAATTTGGACATTCGGTGTCTTATTATATGGATGCATCTCCATTTAATCCGTATAATCCTCATGAAAACAGCAATATGTTCTTCCTACCTGAATTTGCACCTCCAATTACGGGATATTTTGATTATTACACAATGCTATTCCAAAATTCGTATACTCCAACTATTGTCTACGAAAATAATGAAATGATAAATTTTATTGCAGGAGAATAACGAATAATGAAATGAATTAACAAGACACCTTAATTGGCGTCTTGTTTTCTATTTACATATACAATTGATGTTTTTATCATAACAAGATCCAATTAAATGCGTAACAACGAGCCATATCAAAGTAGTGGCAACGAATGATATGAAAGTCATTCCAAAAGCTTGTCTGCGATTTTATCTTCTATTGCGATTTGCATGTACTCTTCACGGTCTATAATTAACATCCCATCTCCTCTTTCGATTTGATTTCCTTGTATGTAACGACTGAAAATCCATACTTTGTATGGGTTTTTATATTATCTAAGATGTAGTAACATCTTAGATGTCATCGATATGAAATCACTTTATGACGTGTAGATAAAATGCCATCTTGCCTAAATTCTCCTCCTCATCAAGAGTAAGTATGATATAATTGATAAAAGAAAGAGTTGTAGGGTGATAATATGAAACAACCAAGAATATGTATAATCGGTGGTGGTGCTAGCGGAATTATGGCTGCACTGATCGCAAGACAAAACGATGCCCAAGTTACAATTTTGGAAAGAAATCCAAGAATCGGGAAGAAATTGCTTTTGACCGGTAACGGCAGATGTAACTACACTAATATTTTTGCTCAGAAGGATGATTATTATCATCCTGATTTTGTCTCGCCCGCACTTGATGCTTTCTCACCAAAACAAACAATTAAGTTCTTTGAAAAGCTAGGAATATATCCCAAAATCGAAACTGAAGGAAAGACATTTCCACTTTCAGAACAGGCTTCGAGTTTTCTTGATGTCGCCCTTTATGAACTTGACAGGTTGGGCGTAGAAGTCATTACAGACAGTTATGTCCAAAGCGTAGTTTCAACAAAACCTGGGTTCATGATCTATCTGAAAGATGGTTCTAAGTATGAAGCAGACAAAATCATCATTACTACGGGAGGAAAAGCCATGCCGAGAAGTGGCAGCGAAGGCTCTGGCTATGCCTTGGCCGAAACTCTTGGGCACAGTGTAACCAGTGTCTTTCCAGCCCTTACAAAATTAAAACTGGAGAGCCCGTTTCTGAAACAACTGGACGGTGTCAAGTTTTTCGGTACTGTGGAATTGTTGCTGGATAATGAAACCATTCAAAAAGAGTCAGGAGATGTCCTTTTCACCAAATATGGAATCAGCGGACCGGCTATTCTACAACTGAGTAGAAAAGCCAATGAATTGTGTCTAAACGGAAAACAGCCATTAATCAAAGTAATCATTATCAATGGGTTGGATATTCAAGCAATAAAAAGCAGAATGGAAGCATCACTTGAAAAACCAATCGATTTTAGTTTGGTAGGTCTTATTAACAAAAGACTAATCCCTGCCATCTTAAAAGAAGCTGGAGTTATTAAACAGAATGCGAAGCTTGATACTTTGACAAAAGCCGAAATCGAGAAAATCATCCAGTTGCTTTTTGACTGGCGTTTCGAAATCAAAGGTTCGATGGGTTTCGACGACGCCCAGGTTACAGCAGGAGGCGTGAACGTAGAAGAGATTGATTCACATACCATGGAATCAAAAATTATTTCCGGTTTATATTTTGCTGGAGAAGTCATGGATATTGATGCCAAATGCGGTGGATATAACCTGCAGTGGGCATGGTCAAGTGGATACCTTGCGGGGATATCTGCTGCAAATAGAGGCTGAAATGATCAGAATAACTGAATTGAAACTCAATCTGGACAAAGCGCTTGATGAAACAATGGAACTTGCCAATCTTAGAAAATTGGTCTGTTTCACATATGACATATTTGATAAAGATATCACAGCCTTGTCATTATATAAAAAAGCGATCGATGCAAGACAAAAAACGCACGTTTTTTTTGTCTATTCAATTAATCTTGAATTGCATGATGAGACTGCTTTTTTGTCAAGAAACCATAAGTTCACAAGCGTTGCACCAGAATCAACATACGTTGAAGTTCCACCTGGCAATTTGAGACTAAAACACCGTCCGGTTATCATAGGATTTGGACCCTCGGGCATGTTTGCTGCACTTCTGTTGGCAAGAAGAGGGTATAAACCGGTTGTCCTTGAAAGAGGGTCGGATGTTGATTCTAGAAATAAAAATGTAAAACATTTCTTTTCATCAGGAAAATACAATGATGATGCTTCGATATTGTTTGGCGAAGGCGGAGCCGGAACATATTCCGATGGAAAACTAACAACAATGATTAGTGATTTGAGATGCAGGTATGTCTTGGATACGCTTGTCAACGCTGGTGCTGCCAAAGAAATACTATATATTAACAAACCTCATGTCGGCACGGACAAACTAAGGTTGATTGTCAAAACCGTTCGTCAGGAAATAATCGCTTTGGGCGGAGAAGTAACCTTTAATGCTTTGGTCACAGACTTGATCATTGAAGACAATATTCTCAAGGGAGTCATTGTCAACAAAAACCAGAAAATCGATACGGATATCTGCCTTTTGGGGATTGGTCACAGTGCAAGAGACACTTTTAAGATGTTGCATGAAAATAAGGTATCCATCGCCCAAAAACCATTTTCAATCGGGCTTAGAATCGAACATACCCAAAAGCTTATCAATGAGGCGCAATACGGCCGATTTGCGGCATATCCCAATCTTGGACCTGCCGACTATAAATTGAATTACCATTCTCCAAGCGGACGCAACGCCTACACTTTCTGCATGTGCCCTGGTGGGTATGTGGTCGCTTCATCTTCAGAGGAAAACGGTGTCGTTACAAATGGTATGAGTGAGAATAAGCGGGATAATCAAAACGCCAATTCCGCATTGCTTGTCAATGTCGACCCCAGTGATTTCGGCTCAAGTCATCCTTTGGCGGGAGTCGAGTTTCAACGCGAGTTTGAGCGAAAAGCCTTCTTGCTTGGAGGGGGCAAATACAACGCACCCATTCAACTTGTGGGAGACTTTCTAAATGACAGCACGAGCAATAAGTTGGGTGTTGTGAAGCCTTCTTACAAACCGGGTGTGAAATTCGCGAAAATGACTGACTTGTTGCCAAAGTATATTACAGATACATTGAAAGAAGCAATCATCGATTTTGATCACAAACTGAAAGGCTTCGCCTTGCCTGATGCCGTGTTGACTGGAGTCGAGACAAGATCATCATCTCCTGTTAGAATTTTACGAAATGATGAGCACCTATCCAATATTGAAGGTCTCTATCCGATGGGCGAAGGGGCAGGATATGCTGGAGGAATCATGTCTTCAGCAGTAGATGGCATCAAAACTGCCGAAAAGATTATTTCCAAGTATGCGTAATCATAAAAAAAGTTCCTCAACATTTTGACATTCCTACTTTTATTTAGGGAATGTTTTTTGTTGAAGAGCCAAAGATGTATGTAACAATTATAGATTCATTTAGAATGCGCTTTTGCTATATGACTTTCTATAACAATAAGCAAGCCTCAATCGAGGCGGTCACGAGATCGTAACGAATGTCCACTTTCGATTTCCATTTTCGCGAATCCCATATCTCCTTGGATATGTCATCTCCCGAATAGAGGATCTGGCCAAAGGTGACTTTTCTAAACTTGGCAGCAGCAGCAAACGATGCGCATTCCATTTCGACTGCGATGCAGCCTTCATCCCGACGATAATTGATCATTTCCCGTGTCTCGCGAAAATATGCATCTGTCGTCCAGGTCATGCCTTTGACATATGGCAAATTACGATTTTTCAAGACAGTCTCAATTGCATGAATGGCTTGTTGATCAATCTCGACATAACGGCTAGGTGGCAGGTAATGGTACGATGCGCCTTCAGCACGAAGAGCTTTGGTTGGAACTATCAGACTTCCGACATGCAAAGTTGGGTCCAGGACACCGGAACCTCCGCAGGCAATGAACTTCCTGAAACCGAAGGCAATCAATTCCTCAAGGAAGGCTGCGGCCAGTGATCCGCCCAAAACCGGATGAAACAAGCAGATGTTTCTTCCGTAATATTCCATTTCATATACTGGATGCACTCCATATTCGCTTGTAAGTTCAGCTATCGCTCTTAACTTGTTTTCTTGCAAAAGCTTAGTAATGACATCCTGAAAAAAGGTGATCACGCAAAGCTCTCCTTTGCCAAGTTCTTGGATCAAATTGGGAGCGTGGATTACGCCTTCAAATGTGTCGTCGTATTCAAGGATAGGTATTTCATGTTTTTTAAGCATCATGCACACCAGTTTCTGTTAATATTTTGAAGCCTTTCAATGCTATCTAATTCTCTATTGGCTGTTTTCGACGCTTTTTGATCTGATTCCAGGTAGTGAAGATGATCAGGATCGAGGCATACTCGATTAACATGATTTCTGTATATGAGCTCACATCAAAATGTAATACCTCATTAATGACATACTCGATCGTGATGTAAGAAGACGTCTCAGTTACATCAACTAGTTCTTCAAATACATTCAACCAGAATTCGCTTTCCTCGATTTGAATCTGGTCTGAAGAAGTATCTTTCGGATATACATAATAATTAGGTTCTTCTGAGTTGTTTGAGACAAATTCATAATCGCCTGCAAGATAATAATCAAAATAAAAATCATTCCAGGCATTGTAATCCGCTATTTTAAGTAAGGCAGTTGATGAAGGATCGGTTGAAACCTGAATGGTTTCATGATGAGGATAGTATTCGGGGAAAACCGTATAGATCGGTTTGGGAAGCAGAAATGAAATCGCTATTACAAACAGTAAAACGGTTTTTAAAACACTGAAACGAGGAGAAAGATTGTTTCTTATCATTAAAAAGCTCTTAGCCAGATAATAGGCAACAAAATAGATCAAAACCATGATACCAATTATGTAGTAACCGTTATACAAATATTCAACTCTGAAAAATTCGATAGCAGACACAAGGTTAAAATGATTGCCGCCCGCGATGCCTCTCATGTACGCCGAAAAATTTGGGAAACCTTGAAAAATAAAAATTGGTAACTCAAGCAATAAGGCTAAATAAATTAATGTCGCAAATATATGGGTTTTTTTAAATAATTTTCTTTGAAATTCAGAAACATCAACCAGATTTTGATTATGCTTTATCAGAGCCTTTGATTTCCAAGTGCCTAAAAAAAGTGTAATAATCGCCGACAAGATAAGGGACAATGAAATTAGACCGTATAGGATAAAGTTTTGAGTAGAATAACCTAAAATCAAAATTATAAAAATGCTTATAAGAGAAAAAACTACAGTTAAGAGGTAGAATACATTATACGCTTTAATTTTAGAGTCGAGAAGAAAACTATTTTGATTAATCTCATGTGAGAAATTATCTTTCTCAGAGGATTCTTCTTGTGACAAATATCCTTCCGTTACTTCATAGATTTCTGCCAGTTTCGCAAGTTCGACATTTGATGGTGTCAACTCGCCACTTTCCCACTTTTCGACGGTTTCTGGATCGACATTCATTCTTTTTGCCAGGTCGGCCTTAAACAATAATTTATGCTTTCTCAGTTCTTTAAGTTTATCACAAATAGCTCTATTCATTTTCGTCACCCTAACGAATAATATATCATATTGAAAATCATTTGTAAATCTACAATATGATATATATTTTATTTGCAGATTTTATTGTAATGAATCATGACATTCAATATAAAATGATATAATTACTTTGTGAATACAAGGAGAAGAGCGAATGGATATACTTTGCATTTCCGCTTCTAACACCAAAGCGATGGGTGAAAACAGCGCCTCGACTATAGTATGCAAAATGATTAAAACAACTTTGGAAAAAGACTATAATAACATTAACCTAGTTAAGATCATCCAACTGTCGTAAGCCGATCTGAAACCATGTTTATTGTGTGGCTCATGCGCAAAGAGCGGATCGTGTCTCTTCGATAGTGCTTTCAATTCCATCTTCAGATCGATTATAGAAGCAGATGGGATCTTCATTGTCGCTCCGCATTATTCGACTATTCCTGTGAAACTCACGATGATCTTTGAAAAAATCAATGAGATTCTATACTCAGGATGGGTCAATGACCCGAATTTCATTTCGCCTGTCATAGGAAAACCTATCGGAATCATTGGACATGGTGGGATGACTGAAAATGACAAGGTATTGAAATACTACCATGATTTCCTGATAACTCCAGTAGCTAGTACGCTTGCTTCCCTCACTTTCAAAGTGATCAGTGCGAGTGATGAATTTAATAGAGGAATACCATTTGGTCTGCTTAGTGACGATTGTCTGGAAAAGGCTGAAAAATCGATTTTTCCAAACATCATCCATGATTGGAAACACATCCAGAAAAGGATTGATCCCTTGATCAAAAACGTTATGGAAGCAGTCTCTTGTCAAACATGATTTTCCAAGCCAAGGTTAGTTTTTCAAGACTATACGAAGCGTTCGCAGAAGATGATGAAGGCAGAACTTCCACAATAGATTCTAACTCTGGATGATAGCGGTGGAAAAGAGCATATGCTTTCCTGCCGTTTAGAAATATCTTTTCGATCTGCGAAGAAGCAATCATGGCTTGTATATCCGCAGTCTCTACATTGGCAATCGATGCATCTTCCGAACCGAATATGTCACATCTTTCAATAACATCATACAAAGCGATTCCGTATTTGTTTAGAAGAAAAGTTTTTTCTGGGATATCGGCACTGACGAAATCTTCTGAAAGCAGAGCGCCAAGGATTTTCCAGAATCGGTTTTGCGGATGCATATAGAAAAAACCTTCCTTCCTGGACTTGACGGAAGGAAAACTTCCCAGAATCAGGATCTTGCTTTTGGAATCGATTACAGGACCAAAGCCGTGGAACTGATGAGTTTGGTTCATACATTTACCTCTTGACAAAATTATATCACATTGTTTAAATTAGTTTGCTTTGTTCCTGAATAAGTGCTTCAATACAATATACGGAGTCATAGCTCAGCGGGAGAGCACCTGCTTCACGAGCAGGGGGTCGTGGGTTCGAAACCCTCTGACTCCACCAGATGTAATAAAGTCAAAGAAGCACAGAAAAATGTGCTTCTTTGTTTATATCGCTTCTTGTGGCGTATTCTTCGAACGAGATGTTTGGATATTGTGTATGGCTTCTTCAATCGTAATAAACATGCGATGTTCGCCGATCGAAGCTAACAATCCTGCTTTTTCCAATGCTATTTTTGGTTGCCTGTTGATGCCGGTAATCAATACGATGATTTTTCTCGCCTCGCAGAGCTTCAATGACGATTTGAAATAGTGGATCGCAGTCGCATCCATGGCAGGAACGTGTTTCATGCCAATGATTAGGTATTCAACGTTTTTATCGATCGATTTGATTGCTTCGACATATTTATGAGCCGCACCGAAGAAGAATGGTCCGTTGATTTGATACATCTGAACGCCACTTAGATTGATTGGGTTTTCCAAAACATGTCTTGGTTCTTTGAGAATCTCTGAATGAGTTTCTTCTGTAAAATCCAATTTTTTGATGGAGACATCAGAAACATCAGACATTCTTTTCATAAATAGGAACATCGACAGGACAAGTCCGACTTCAATTGCAACGACCAGGTCGACAGCTACAGTAAGAAAAAATGTTGTTAATAAGACGACTGTATCCGGAAGTGGCGACTTCAATAAGGTTTTGAATTCACGCCATTCGCTCATATTGTAGGCGACAATGAACAATACTGCCGCAAGTGCCGACAAAGGCACGTGTTGCACCAAAGGCATCAAGGAAACGAGGATGATAAGTAAAGTAATAGAATGTACCATACCAGCAACCGGCGTTCTGCCTCCGCTCTTGATATTGGCAACTGTTCTGGCGATTGCACCAGTAACAGGTATGCCACCAAACATTGCCGATCCGACATTGGCCGCTCCTTGCGCAACAAGTTCCATGTTGGAACGATGCCTGCTCCCGATCATTCCGTCTGATACAACCGCCGACAACAAAGATTCCACGGAGCCTAAAAAGGCAATGATAAAAGCCGGTTCGATCAAGCTTTTCATTCTCTCGAAGGTAAGATTGGGAAATTTAGGGATGGGAAGTGAAGAAGAAAGTTCGCCATATTTGGACCCAATTGTCGCCACGTCCAAATGAAAAAAATATACCAACAAGGAAGACACAACAATCGCAATCAAAGTTCCTGGTATTTTTTTGCTTATTTTCGGCCAAAAAATAATAATCAACAATGCCAACAGACCGATACCCAAAGTCGTAAAATCGATATTTCGGATGTTGGAGAAATAATCAAGCCATTTGGCTCCGAATCCAGAAGACAGATTAAGAATGTTCATGCCGAGGAAATCATTTACTTGGGAGGAAAAAATAACTAGTGCGATTCCACTTGTAAAGCCGGTAATGATAGGGTAAGGAATAAACTTGACGACGCTACCCATCTTCAATAATCCGAAGCAGATCATGATGATTCCTGCCATAAATGTAGCTATCAACAAGCCATCAAACCCAAACTCGAGGACAATACCCAGGACTATGACCATGAAAGCTCCGGTAGGTCCACCTATTTGAACCCTGCTTCCGCCAAGAAACGAGATGATAAAGCCACCGATGATCGCTGTATATAGACCGCTTTCGGGTGAAACGCCGGAAGCGATAGCGAGAGCAATCGATAACGGAAGTGCGATTATCGCGACAATGATTCCTGCGACAACGTCTTTGAAAAATTGTTGTTTAGTATATGTTTTCATCACGGAAAACAATTTGGGTTTCAGCTTTGACATAAGACTCCCTGAGAGTAAAAATTTAAACACTCTAGCGATATATTCTACGCTTCTTTTATAGGGTTGTCAATGAGAAAATCACCGATATTTGCAAGTGATTATCGATAGTAAATTTTTAGTGGAAAAGGACAAATAAATATCACGATTTTATGATGATGAGACGTCATTTTCACGTTTTTTATCAGGCTTGTTGAGAAGAATCAGGCCACATGTTATAATAAACCAAAAGCGACAGCTTTCGATTATCAATCTATCTGATTGTTGATTCATATCAAATTTGATTGGAAGTGGACTGATGATTAAAAAAATTATTTTATTATCATTGCTTTTTGTACTTGTCGGTTGTGGAAATGCCACTGACACGACGATCCCGACTACAGATGAACTTGAAATCAATTCCGATATCTTCGGTCTTGAAGCAGCTCCGCTATCTCCGGAGATTTTTGCCCCGGATATCATTTCCACACCAGAGACAAAAGAGTTTGCCGGGACTTTTTCACCTGATTTCAACTACTATTTTTTTACCAGAAGAAATGATCAGGGAATCAACCGGATCTATTACACGCATTATGTTGATGGAAGTTGGACGACTCCTGAGCTGTCTCCTATCAGCGAGGATGTGGCGGAATTCGAACCGTTTATCACACCGGACGGCAAATACCTTATCTTTGGCTCTAAACGGGGAGACAGTTCTGATTTTTACATGTATCGCAGCGAATTTGTGGATGGAGAATGGCAAGAGCCAATCTATCTGGAAAACGAACTCAATGAAGGCTTCTCGATGTATGTCAGCGTCAGTTTGAATGGAAACATCTATTATACCGGCTCGACAGGCATCAGAATGATGAAATTCGTCGATGGTGCCTATGAGCCCAGCATTGCTACCGGAATCACCGGGGCCCATCCCTACATCGCCCCCGATGAATCCTACATGCTTTTTGACAATTCCGGAAGCACTATGCTAACATCGATTTATGTGACCTTCAATGTCGATGGCGTCTGGCAGACACCGCAAAAACTGGGTGAGGACATCAACCAAAATTCAACGATGGAAATCTGTTCCTCGGTATCTCCCGACGGGAAGTATCTGTTTTTTGCCAGATTTTCGGGTGAAGTGATTGACATCTATTGGCTGGATGCAGCGTATCTGGATGCCTACCGGCCTGACTAGTTTTAAGCAATTCATTTTCGTTATGACATAATAATTATTGAGGATGAGTTTATGAAAACAATTTTGATTTTTGTTTTTGCATTTGTTTGTTTGGTGGATGTAACCACTTCAACAATTGTTTCACAGGAAGAAATGTTGTTTTCGGAAGCGAAGATCATCTCCAGCACCAGTGATGGTGCCTGGGGAGTGAACGTTGCCGATCTAGACAATGATGGATTTTTGGACGTATTGACAGCCAATACATCCGATGACACGGTTTCATGGTACAGAAACTTGGGCAATCAAACGTTCTCCGAGGCAAATGTATTGTCTGAGACATGCCTTGGGGCGGTATCAGTGATGGCTGCCGATTTTGACAATGACGGATTATTGGATATCATTTCGGCTTCGTCTAGAAACGATACGATCGAATGGTATAAAAACAACGGCGATTTGACTTTTACGGCCCAAACTCCGATTGCCACAGATGTCGACAGTGTCTTTTCTGTGTTCGCAGTGGATTTGGATCAGGATGGATATGCTGACGTCTTGTCCGCAAGCCAAAATGACAATCTGATCACCTGGTATAAAAACAACGGCGATCTGACTTTTACCGAACAGACACCATTATCGACAACCGCTATGGAAGCCAATACGGTCTATGCAGCCGATTTGGACAATGATGGGTTTATCGACGTGCTTTCATCAAGTTTCGATAATAATTCCATCATCTGGTACAAAAACAATGGGGATGGATCATTTACGACACAACCTCCCATCTCGACCTCCATGCAGGGAGCAATCACTGTCAACGCTGCAGATCTCAACAACGATGGATTCTTGGATGTGTTGTCAACCGGTTTAAGAAACAATGCGGTCATCTGGTTTGAAAACGATGGAAGCGGAACTTTTACAGAGCATGAAGCAATCGCTCTGGATGTCTACGGACCAAACTCGGTCCGCACCGGAGATTTGAACAATGATGGTTTTTTGGATGTCCTGGTTGCCGGATACTTGGATGATACAATCACCTGGTACCAAAACAATGGCGACGAAACTTTTACAAAGAAACCTGAAATATCAGATTCCGCAGACGGTGCGAAAAATGCGATTGCAGCCGATTTGGATAACGACGGGGATCTGGACGTCGTGGCTTCCAATTGTTATGGAGATTCCTATACATGGTATGAAAACAATTTGATAGCATATGGAACAGAGGATACTCCCATCAAAAATATTCTGGTCTATACTGCAATCGGGTTAGGAATGATTCTTCTCGGAGCGGGAGTTTTTATTATCACAAAGAAGAAAATATAGATAATTATCAATCGCAATCAAGCAATTTCCGGGCAGGCATCCAGTCTGTCCTTTTTCTTTGATTTCCATATTTATTAAAAATCAAAAAGAAAATAAATTTCATGGTTGACATATTTCGACAATTATAGTACAATTTAATCGACTACAAGTGTAGTTTATGATATAGAAAGCAAGGTAGCGATAATGAACATAGGAAAACAGATTACCGATGCCGAATGGCAAGTGATGAAAGTGTTATGGGAAAACGAGATGCTCTCATCGGGAGAAATCGTCAAGAAACTGAATACTGATTTCGACTGGAGCACAAATACTGTGAAAACATTTTTGTCGAGACTGGTAAACAAAGCCGTTCTCGGAGTCGACACTTCGAAAAGATTTCCCAGATATTATCCTCTGTATACGGAAATGGAATGCGTCAAGCAGGAGATGCAAAATATCATTAAGCGCGTATATGGGGGAAATCAAAATCACGAGACTGTCCACTTTGCCTTTTATGGGGCGAACGATCAAACATATATTGAAACGCTCGCTTTATCAATCGAGGGTGATTATGCGAGAATATCTAAAATATTGAACTGCAACCTTCAGGAAAAACAATCGATCTACATTTACTCGACGCAAAAACGGCTTCATTCTGCCTTAGGCGTCCATGATGGCCCAAAATGGCTTCGAGCTGGCTGGACCTGGGAAATTCTCCATATCGCACCAAAGGAAACTTTTTCTGATATTGAACCGGAAAGAGTTTTGGCTCATGTCCTCTCGCAATTGTTGATCCACAGACTCAACCCCAATCTGCCCTACTTTCTTCAACAGGGTTTTTCCGCATACTTGAGCAGATGGCTGAAACTTGACCGAATCAAGGAATCGATAATGAAAAACTATGAGATACTTTCGATTGAAGCGTTAAAACAGATCAATGACAGTTATGATGACTTCCGATATCGGGGGGGCTACGAACTAGGGTTTGCCCTGGCCGAATTCATTGTGGATAAATATGGCAATGAAAGATTGTTGTCAATCATCAAGAACTGCCAAAAGATTGAAGAAGTGATTACCAATGATGATTCGCTTGTGTCTGATTTCAAACACTATCTGTTGAGCAAATATATTGGCGTAGGAGTTGATCACAATGATTAAAAAAGGATTGATAATTTTAGGATTTTTGCTAGCAGTTCAGTTGATTGCCTGTGGGAATGTTTCATCGACTACGACCGGAATTGTGACCTGCGAAACACCCAACGTGTTGATAGCTGGAGCGTGCGTGGATGAAAACAGCGAAAAAATCACTGGACTGACATTTACTTTGGAAGAACTTCAAGCCGACTACGACCAATTGATTGAACTCTTGGATTTGCATAACCCGAATGCTTTCACCGTTCAGGCAGAATACGATCAGGCGGTTCTTTCGCAAAGAGCTTTGTTGCAGGAGGGAATGTCTGAAATCGAGTTTCTGAGAATCCTGGCACCGGTGGTGGCAGCCATCAGGTGTGGTCACACTTCTGTATATGTATCATCAAACTCTGCGAGTATACTATGGTCAGATGCCATGCTTTTACCGCTCGACCTTCGTATCATTGATAACCGGCTTTATGTGGTCGGAAATCACTTTGCCACAGGGATCATGCTAAAATCAGAAATAGTGACGATAAATGGCATATCTAGTGAAGAAATCATCTCCAAAATGGTGCAATCACTCGGATCCGATGGCGAAAATCAAACAATGAAATATGCTAGGATCAACAACGATGTAAGCTTTTTCTATTACCTTTATGTCGATACAAGCCTTGAACTTGACGTTTCATATAAGGAGCCGGGTTCTTCGACAATAATTACGATTTCACTTCAGGCCGTTTCCAATACTCAAATCAAGGATGAAATAGAATATGAAGAGTATGTTCCGTATCAATCGAGTTTTTCCGAGAACTATGCATATCTGCAAATAAGCTCTTTTTATCCAGAGGGTGAATACGGTCTGTATGATTACTTTGACTTTTATGAAGCTTTTTTCGAAGAAGTGGCCAATCAGGAAATCCAAAATATAATTTTGGACTTGCGAGGCAACAGTGGCGGTGATCCCAGAACCGCAAGCAGACTGTTCTCATATCTCGCCAAAGAATCGCAGCCATATTTCAGTGCGTCGAGTCCAAACTACTATACCGGACTTAAAAGTGATGTACCTTTGACTGAACCGCACTTTGACGGTAACTTGTACACCGTCATCAATGGAGAGTGCTTCAGTACCACAGGACATTTTCTGGCCTTGCTAGAATATCAGGATATAGGAGGATTTATCGGCGAAGAATCAGGAGCTTCGTTCAGATGTTCCGACACTTCCGGAGATTATATACTATTCAATACCGGATTCAGACTGCACAGTTCTAATGTCATTTGGGAAGTAGCTGTATCCGGTCTCGAACTTGGCAGGGGAATCATGCCTGATTACGAGGTCTCGTTATCTCTGGACGATATCATCAATAATGAAGACAGTATTTTGAATTATGTAATCAACCTGATCACAGAATCAAACTAAATCAACTGCTCGCGTAGAAACCAAATATTGATTCTTTTCAAGTGATTTGTGGTATAATATAACAAAGAGGTGGTATCAATGTACACACAAACTTCCCAAAAAAGAATTCTTGAGGATGTTCAGGAAATCAACAAATGCCTTGAAGAGAAAAACCCTGCCAAGGCGAGAAACCTGCTTACCGTTATGCTAAGCACCTATGATGGAGTATTATTAAGTCTTGGCACATCGATGTTGCCAACGGAAAGTGCCATATACGGAAAAAATTTCGGCGAACTGAAAAATTACGACAACAATGTCTTCAGCAATCTGACCATCATCAGAAACAAGCTGGAACTGTTCGATTTGAAATATTACAAGGACCTGGACAAAAGCATTGAATCAATCAAACATCAACCTGTCTCTTTTGACCATGCAAAAAATCTTTTGAAAAACTGGAAAGGCTTGTCAGAAAAGGACAAGGAGCTGATCAGTGATAAGATTAATCAGATGGAAACGATCGTCAATGACAACGACCTTAACCAAGAAGCAAAATGGAAACAACTGAAGCCGATTTTGGACTGGGTATCCTCAACCAGCGTCGAAATGGGATTGCTAATCCTGGAATTGGCACAAAAAATATCGTAAAAAATAGTGAATATAATTTATTCTCCTTGCATCCGTGCAAGGGGAGTTTTTTATTTTTCAGAAATTGTTGAAAAGAAATAATGATAATGCTATAATGAACATGAAGAAAAACAACAATATTTATATTGAAGTTTAATTTAAAAAAATTATGATGATTATCAGATAGGAGAAGTCTGAATGTATTGTGCAAATTGCGGAAAAGAACTTAGTGAAAAAGAACAGTTTTGTCCTTCCTGTGGGGAAAAAGTCAATAAAGACGTAATATCTGCCTTTGACTATCCTTCCAACAATGAAAAAAAACCAGAAAAGGTAAAATCTAGGTATTATGTAGCTACTCTTGTTTTGGGAATTTTGTCAGTCATATTCAGTTTGTTAAATTATCTCGGTGTCATATTTGTGCATATGGTTGGCATCGTTTTGGGAATCATCGCTATTTCTTTGGCAAGTAATGATAAAAAGATGGGGAGAATATACTCAGTTCCTGGATAAACAACGGTATTATCGGACTAGCACTTGGAACCGTGGCATTTCTCTATGGGTTCTTTTCATATTTAGCATAAATTTCGATGCCGAAGTAATTTTTCAAAATTATTACGCAATAGATAAAATGAAGCTGAATATTATTTCAGCTCTTTTTTTATCCATACATAGTTATTTGATCTTAAATCCCTTCATTTTTATATAGTATAAGTTTACCTAGGACAGATAATATAGTATAATTTCTTATGAGCTAGATGCATAGACTGGAGAAGATGATGAAATGTCAGAATTGTTCAAACGCCTAAAAAATTATTTTCGGATCTGTCCGGTCACTTTCTATCTGATCCTTTTCAACACGATCATCTTCATACTGACGCTTGTAACCGGTGGGTTTACTGTTAACAATCTGGTCAGACTGGGTGGACTCGTTCCCTCTTATGTGAATGTCAATAACGAGTACTACCGAATTATTA